>Ga0073934_10000120_pt1 | contig 229233 bp, 211 predicted proteins | sample LarsenN4metaG_FD_76834 | JGI IMG/M metagenome (GOLD analysis project Ga0073934, IMG submission 76834) | Hot spring sediment bacterial and archeal communities from British Columbia, Canada, to study Microbial Dark Matter (Phase II) - Larsen... ... | reverse complement strand
ATACATCTGCCGTTTCCGCTCCGGCAGAAAGTTTCCCCTGGGAAAGCGCCACGGAAGAAACGCCTGCCGAGCCGCTGCCCTGGGAAGTACCTGTGACCGAAGCGCCTGCCGGTGATGCACGTCCTATTTCTGGCGCGGAATCTGAGGCAGAGGTGACTGCCTGGCTGGAAAGTCTGGAAGAACAACGCCCAACTCCCCCTGAAACTCCGGTCGTTGCTGAAACAGAGGAATTGCCTGATTGGTTAAGGGATATGTCGGCAGATGAAGAAGCTCCGGCTCCGGCCTCTGTTTCGGAATGGAAGCCAGTCGAGGAATCACCGCTTGGCCAGGAAGTCGCCGTCGAAGCGGTGCCACAGGCTAAATCGGCGCTCGAAGAGAAGGCGGCGGAGCAGACGCCTCTCCGTCTGCGTTCCACATCATCGCTGCAAGACAAAGAGGCGGCGATTATCAACAGTGCTCGTAATTTGCTCGAAAACGGCAAATTGGACGATGCAATGACCAGTTACTCCAAACTTATCAAAAAAGGGAAACTCCTCGAGGAGGTCATTGAAGACCTGAACGAAATCGTGTATCGCCATCCAGTGGATGTTATCGTCTGGCAGACGATGGGGGATGCCTACATGCGCTCTAATCGCTTGCAGGAGGCGCTAGACGCCTACACTAAAGCAGAAGAGTTATTGCGAAGGTAATCAGAATCGCGGGGCGGGACCACGAGAGTTCCGCCCCGTTTTTTTCGTGTGGTACAATCGGGCGCGTTTATTCAAAAATTAAAAACTTTTGGAGGAAATGTGGAACGGTCTCTTGTATTGGTCAAACCAGATGGCGTACAGCGCGGCCTGGTCGGTGAGGTCATTGCCCGCCTCGAGCGGCGCGGCCTGCGTCTTGTGGCGGCGAAATTTATGCAGGTCAGTAAAGCCCTCGCCGAAGAACATTATGCGATTCATCAGGGCAAACCTTTCTATGATGGGCTGATTGCCTACATCACGTCTTCGCCAGTGATGGCGATGGTCTGGGAAGGACCTAATGCGGTCGCTGCTATTCGCCAGACGATGGGCGCTACCCGCCCCTGGGAGGCCGCTCCTGGCACTATTCGGCACGACTTTGCTCTAGAGGTGGGCCGCAACCTGACGCACGCCTCGGACAGCCCCGAAAACGGCGCAAAGGAAGCTGCGTTGTGGTTCAAAGCCGAAGAACTGGTCGAATGGGGCCGCGACATCGACCGCTGGATTTTTGAAAAGTAGCATTCACAAGAAGAAAGGTGACTGTCGTCAGAAGAGACAGTCACCTTTTGATTTACCATCCTTCTATATATGGACGCCACTCGTCATTTTCAGGAAGGTGTGGCCCAAAGATGTATTGGGCGCTGGCAGGCGGTTCGCGCGGAATGACCGTCAGGGTCATGTGGGCGTCTTCCAATCTGCGACCTCCCTTGAAGTGATTGCAGGCCGGGCAGGCCGCAACGACGTTCGTCCAGGTATGTGCGCCACCCAGGTGACGGGGTAAGACATGGTCAATCGTCAGATTGTTCACCTTCCGCCCGCAGTACTGACAGGTATAATTATCGCGGCGAAATACTTCGCGCCGGGTAAGTTTGACGCGCGGGCGCGGGCGGTGAATCATGTTCTCCAGGCGGATAACGGAAGGGCGCGGGAAAGACGTCGCGACGGTTTTAATTTCGCCGCGTCCATTGGCAATCAGTGTGGCTTTTCCGCTCAGCATCAGCCCGATTGCACGCCGCATGTTGCAGACATTAATTGGCTCGAAGTTGGCATTCAACACCAGCACATCCATAGCGTCTCCAAAACCTGGCAAATTATACTCCAATGCGATTGTAGTGAGGATTACATGAACATTCTTATCGCTGGCGGAACTGGATTGATTGGCTCGGCGCTCACCCGCTCTCTGCTGGCTGATGGGCATAAAGTCTGGGTGTTAACTCGCAGTCCGGCGCGGGCGCGGTTGGCCCAAGGAGCGCAAGCAGTTGGCTGGGATGGTCGCTCGGTTGGAAACTGGCTGGATGTTTTCTCGCAAATGGACGCTGTTGTCAATCTGGTGGGAGAGAATGTTGGCCGGTGGCCCTGGACGGCAGAGCGAAAGCAACGCATCCGAGATAGTCGGGTAGCAGCTGGAGTCACACTGGCAAGTGCGTTCCAAAAAGCATCTCGGCGTCCGGCGGTTCTCATCCAGTCTTCTGGAGTTGGATATTATGGGCCGTGTGGCAGGGAACCAGTTACCGAAAACAGTCCTGCCGGGTCTGATTTTTTTGCTTCTGTGGCAGTAGATTGGGAGGCTTCCAGCCGTCTGGTTGATTCATTAGGCGTGCGCCGCGTGGTCATCCGCACTTCGCTGGTGTTAGATTCCAGGGCGGGCATTTTGCCTTTAATGGCGTTGCCCGTCAGACTCTTCGCAGGGGGGCCGCTGGGAGATGGGAAGCAAGGCATTTCGTGGATTCATATTGAAGACCATATCCGCGCCATTCGTTTTTTACTCGAAAATCCAAGAGCACTCGGCGCTTTTAATTTATCTGCCCCCAACCCGCTCTCAAATGCCGATTTTATGGCCGCCCTGGCAAAAACGTTGAATCGCCCCTATTGGTTGCCTGTCCCCGCCTTTGCGTTGCGGCTGCTACTGGGGGAGATGAGTACATTGCTGCTCAATGGGCAGTTTGTCCTTCCGCAACGGCTGGTTAATCTCGGTTTTGTATTCAAATTTGAGACAGTCTCTGAATCTTTCAAATCCCTATTTGGGCGATAAATTATGTTTATGGTAGGAACGTCCTATACTTTAAAATTCGACAACTGGGTAAAATTTAGTGAGAGAATATTATCGGTTAACTTCGTATATATGATGGATGTAGATTCTTGACCGCGTATCACATTTTTTTCAGAAATGAGCCTTGAATGCAAGTTGGAACCGTTCAGAAACTGATTAATATCTTCAACCAGTCTTTCCGCGAATTGGGGGTGTCCGTGTCGCTGGAAAAGCTCGAGGAATTGTCGGTAACTGTTCATCGTGCTATGACTGCCCAGGCGCGACAGTTTCATACCCTTGAGCATGTCTTCACCTTCGTCGATGTGAATGACCCCATTCGAAACCTGGCTGCGCTCTACCATGACATTGTCTATTTCCAGGTAGACATGGGGTTTTCTCCCGCAATTTGGGAGATGATTTCACCTTATGTGCGCCAACACAACGCAGCTTTTTTTGTGGCCGAGAATCTCTCACCGGATGACCGCCAGGTCGCTCTGATTATGGACGTGTTCGACTTAACGCCCGGCCAAAAATTATCGTCCATTTTGGCTTTGAATGAATTTTTGAGCGCGCTGGTGATGTGTAAGCAGATTGGCGGTCTGGTTTCAGAGAAAGACTTGTTGCGCATGTCGCTTTGCATTGAAGCCACAATTCCTTTTCGTCCATTTACAGCCGATGGAAAGTCCCATTTTCAGGTTTTAGAGGAAAAATTGCCGCAAATTTGTGACCGTTTTGGCATTGCATGTTCCGAAGAGGAACGAATTGCGGCCATCAAAACGGCGGTCTTGTTTGCCAACAAGGATATTGAAAATTTTGGCGAAAGTGACCCTTCTCGTTTTCTGGATAATACCTGGAATCTACTTCCAGAAACCAATGCGGCCCTGCGGATGCCAGACGTGTATTCGATTAGCACCTACCGCCAGGCACTCTCAAAGATGGACGCTTTTTTCGAGAACCTCGACCCCCAAACCGTTTTTAACCAGTATCGCGGATTACCCTCTGATGAAGAGTATCAGCAGCTGACTCGCTATGCCCGCAATAACATTCGCATTGCGCGTGAGTTTTTGCGCATCAAAATCCTCGGCACAACGATTATCGAAGCGCTGGCCAAAGCTACCGGCGGGGATGCCCCGCTCTCCCTATTCCTGGGCGACCTGCCCCGTGAGGGGACCAGCATTAAGCGGTTAGAATATTTCCTGCCCGAAATTGATTACGCTCCCTGGGTGGACCAACACTCCATTCTATATCGTTTGCTCGAGACAGGCCGCACCAGCGATGTCGATTTTGATATGAAGAATTCTCCTCTATCGCTTTTTATTTACCGAACCATGCCTCCTGAAAAAATCGAAGAAGCGATGGAACGCGCCAAGGAGTTTTACGTCGGCAAACTTTCGGCCCATGATTTCTTGATGACCATTGACCCCTTTGTCGTCCAATCCATTGCGCGTGCCAGTTCCATCATGGTCTATACCCGTCGACAAGCCCTGCTCCGATATGCGGGGGAGGGCCTATAGCGCCCTTTTTGTAGCCTGTTTTCACGTTTCTTAAAGCCGCGCCTCAGGCGTGGTTTCTTTTTCTACGGGTATAATCAAGTCATGACTGAAACTGAGACATTTACGCCTGAACTGCTCTCTCGCCAGGGAGAAAGGAATGCCTGGGTTTTTGCGTTGGCGGCTACTATCGGATTAGTCTTCATTCGAACCTGGGCGATTGTCCCCTCATGGGTCTGGTTATTTGTTGGTTTCCTGTATTTTTCTGCTCTGGCTATTTCGCTGGGCAATTGGATGGATCGTCGTACGCGACTAACCCTCTTTCCAAATGGTGTTGCTTATGAAAATGGTTTACGCCGAGTGCGCCTGGGGTGGAATGAAATTCAACAGATACGGGTTCTCCCGCATCGCTGGGGCCGCAAAGTGGATGTAATTGGCAAAACCGCCCATTTTTCGTTTAAGACCCTGGGCGAGGTCCAATTTCGCGGCGAAACGCGCGGGCGCACTGGTTTTGCGCAGGGAGATGCCATCCTCGATGCGTTGATTCGCTCTGCAGAATTGCTCCTGGTCACGCGCCAGGAGTCGTACACAATCTATTCGCGCGAGTGAGTTCTGATGTATAATACAGGCATGATTAAGTTGGCTTATGTTTATGATTTCGACCAGGCCTAGCCTCTGTTGTGGAGAATTTGACGCGCCTGCTCCACAGCAGGCGCGTTTTTATTGCAATTTTCTGGAGGATACTCATGAATATCAATGAACAGGTCGAACTTTTGATGCAGGGTACCGAATACGGTGACGAGGGGCTGCGCAAAACCATGGAGTCTGAACTTCGTCAGCGGCTCATCGAGGCTGAAAAGGAAGGCCGTAAACTTAAAGTTTACTGCGGCTATGACCCGCGTACCGCCGACCTGCACATTGGGCATACCGTTACCATGCGCAAATTGCGCCAGTTTCAAGATTTGGGCCATGAAGTTGTCTTCCTGATTGGGACCTATACATCCCTGATTGGTGACCCATCCGACAAGGACAAACTACGCCCACTTTTGACCCAGGATGATGTGATAGAAAACGCCCGTACTTACGCGGAACAAGCGTTCCGGGTGCTGGACCGTTCAAAAACCATCATTCGCTACAATCATGAGTGGCTCTCGCAATTGTCCTTTGCCGACTTAATCAAACTTGGCTCAAATTTCACCATCCAGCAATTTCTGACCCGCGAAGCCTTTCGCAAGCGTTGGGATGGGGATGATGCCATTTACTTGCACGAGTTTTTTTATGCGATTATGCAAGGATATGATGCTTTTGCTTTGAAAACGGATGTGCAGGTGGGCGGCACTGACCAGTTATTCAACATCATTACCGCCGGGCGCAAGATTATGACCGCTCTGGGTGAGAAACCGAACATCGGGGTCATCATGTCCATCCTGCCTGGAACAGATGGGGTGGTCAAGATGAGTAAGTCGCTCGGTAACCATATCCCGCTCAACTCCACGCCCGAGGACATGTATGGCAAAGTGATGTCCATTCCCGATACGGTGATGGGGCAATATGCCCGGTTGGTAACGCGCTGGCTGCCCAGCGAGGTGGCTGCCTTTGAGGCGGGACTGGAGACAGGCAGAATCCATCCACGCGATGCGAAGATGAACCTGGCCCATGAAATCACGGCCACCTACTATAGCGAATCGCAAGCGAATCAGGCCCAGGAAGCGTTTGTGCGCCTGTTCCAACAGGGAAATGTGCCCGTTGATATGCCGGAATACACGCTCCAGCCAGGTGAAACAGTGCTGGATGTTCTCCTGGCGGCGGGTTTGGTTGCAAGCAGGTCGGAAGGCCGTCGCATGTTTGAGCAGAAAGGCGTCAAGCTCGATGGGCAGGTACTCGAAAAGTTCGATGAGGCTTTCCCGCATCCTGGCGTTTTGCAGGTTGGCAAGCGTCGCTTTGTACGCGTAAAATAAAAGAACGGGCGGCTTCCTTAGTAGGAGCCGCCCTGCGTTATTCCGGGTGTACGTTTAGCCCGCACCAATATCGGCGAATCAGACTGATGGCGCTGGAGAACTGGTCATAATCAATTGCTTTGAGAATGTAGGAGTTGGCACCCAGTTCATAGGCTTGCTGAATATCGAGCATTTCGTTCGACGAGGTTAGAATCACCACTGGCAAAAGTTTGTATTTTGGGTGCGTTTTCAATCGCTTGAGAACCTCGAGCCCGCTAATTTTGGGTAGTTTCAGGTCAAGCAAGATGACTATGGGGGTTGGTTTGCCCTTTTCCCACTCGGTGAGATATTCTATTGCTTCTTCTCCATCCGAAGCGATTTCCAGGTCGATGCTGGCATCTACCTTTTGGAGAGCCCGCTTAATTAAATCAGCATCGAGAATATTGTCTTCAACGAGTAGAATATGGCAGGAAGTGATGTTCATAAATCGACTAACAAACGAGCAATCAAACTGAAAGTCCTTGGATGAATTATAGCACGGCCTTGACACAATCAAATGCGCGGGTTAGTATTTTTATCAAAATATTGGACAAACGCTATGCCAACCCATTTTCATGGTGATACCGACGTAACACGCGCCTTGAATACGTTCATCAAATTGACGCGCGCCACCGAGACTTTGCTCAATCGGCTTAACCAGCGCAAGACCATCCAACCGCTCAGTCCCAGTCAGTTTGCTGTGTTGGAAGCGCTTTATCACCTCGGCCCATTGACCCAGGGGCAGGTAAGCGCCAAAGTGCTGAAGTCTACTGGCAATATTACTCTGGTTATTGATAATTTGGAAAAGCAGGGATATGTTCGCCGCGTGAGGCAAAACGAAGACCGCCGAATGGTCACCATTTACATTACTGATGCGGGAAAATCTCTTATTGCGCAGATTTTTCCGGCGCATGCCCAGGCGATTTGTGATGAAATGTCAATACTTAACGCGCAAGAGCAGGAAATGCTCGCGCATCTGTGTCTAAAATTAGGCAAATCACTTACAGAGCCAAATCAGGTGGGTTGAAAAAGAAAAAGTACAGATTTGTTCTCATCTTCCTTAAGGATGTTGCGATGAGATAGGGCAGTCCCCTCAATGGGGAAACCCATCAATCAAAAAACGCCCTCTTTTTGAGAGGCGACGATGGGATTCGAACCCATGTATAAGGCTTTTGCAGAGCCTTGCCTTACCACTTGGCCACGTCGCCGTATGAAATGCCGACAAACTGTTTGGCTGGCCACGATGATGGCCTGTCTAAAACCATTTCGTGCCAGCCACTTGAGAACTTGAGCGGGCGATGGGATTCGAACCCACGACCTTCTCCTTGGCAAGGAGACGTACTACCGCTGTACTACGCCCGCATTGTCGGTCAGCGACCGAGAGTGCCGAGAGACAGAATCGAACTGACGACACCGCGATTTTCAGTCGCGTGCTCTACCAACTGAGCTATCTCGGCAGGTAGTTTTGTTTGTTAAGCGGACGAGATTTTACCCGCAGACTTGAAGAATGTCAAGCGACAAAAAAAGCAACTTCTTTGATACAATCAAGCCATGATTGCAACCTTGCGTGGCGAAATTGCTCAAATCGAAGAATCCGCCCTGATTATGGAAGTCGGCGGCGTAGGCATAAGGGTCTTCGTTCCCAAGCCGCTTCTGACCCGCTTTCAGGTGGGCGAGATGGTGTTACTTCATACCCATCTGCTCGTCCGCGAAAACGACCTGTCGTTGTATGGATTCGAAACCATTGCCGACCGTCAACTCTTCCTGACCCTGCTCGGCGTGGACGGGGTTGGCCCCAAAGTGGCGCTCTCGGTCCTTTCCACCCTGAATCTGGATACTGTGCAGCGGGCTGTTTTCAGCGAAGAAGCAGAATTATTGAGCCGTGTCCCTGGCGTGGGCAAGAAAACTGCCCAGAAAATGCTACTCTATCTGAAAGACCGTCTCAAGCCTGCCAGCGGGTTAGAAAAAATCGCCGTTCTCTCCGAGACCGACTCGGAAGTGCTGGCTGCGCTCACGGCGCTTGGCTACTCGGTCATTGAGGCCCAGTCGGCGCTGCAATCTCTCCCAAAAAACACGCCCGATGATGTGGAGGAGAAACTTCGCCTGGCGCTGGGATATTTTCAGTGAACAGTAAGCAGTTACCAGTAACCGATACGTTGAAGGGCGCATTTTTGTAAAATTGCAAAATATAGACAGGCGGGCCGTCCGCCTGTTTTTTGGAGGAGAACATGCTGGATAAAAAAATCGCTTTTATTGGTTCTGGCGCGATGGGCGAGGCCATGATTGCCGGGCTTATCCGCCAGGAGTTGGCCAATCCTGCCAACTTGTTGACTGCGGATGTCCACTTTCGGCGGGTGGAAGACTTGCGTGAGCGTTACGGAACCCGGCCTTTTACCGACAATCGCCAGGCTGCCGCGGAAGCAGACCTGGTGGTACTTTCGGTCAAGCCGCAGCGCCTGACCGAGGTGCTGAAAGCTCTGCGTGGCGCAATTGCCCCTCACGCGCTGGTGCTTTCGATTGTGGCCGGGGCCAAAATTGCCAAAATCAGCAATGGTCTGGGCCATCAGGCCGTCGTGCGGTCCATGCCCAATACGCCTGCCCAAATCGGACATGGGATTACGGTGTGGATGTCCTCTCCGGCGGTGAGCGAAGACCAAAAGCGCATGGCGCGCCAACTGCTCGGCGCGTTGGGGCAACAGGTCGAGGTGGATGATGAAAATTATCTCGATATGGCGACCGCACTTTCTGGCACGGGCCCGGCCTATGTCTTTTTATTCATGGAAGCCATGATTGATGCCGGGGTTCACATGGGCTTTTCGCGTCAGGTGTCGGAAAAGTTGGTGGTAGAGACGCTCAAAGGCTCGGTGGCTTATTTCGAGGCGCGCAACCAGAATGACCAGGTACATGTTGCCAGTCTGCGCAACCAGGTGACCTCTCCTGGCGGGACGACCGCCCAGGCATTGTACTATCTCGAAAAAGCCGGGTTCCGCACGGCGGTCTCGCGCGCTATCTGGGCGGCGTATGAACGTTCCATTGAATTGGGCAAAGAGAAAACCGTCCACATTCCCGAAACCAATTCTGGCGGGAGCGGGGAATAAGCATTTGGGGGGTTAAGTCTCCTCTGGCGAGGGCGACCAGCGATAACTCAGTTTATAAACCTGTGCCACCATCGAGGTCGCGGTGCTGCGCACGCCGGGGATGGCTTGAATGCGCTGTGTCACCAGTTCGGTGAGATGTTTCAGGGTGCGGCAGTAGACTTCCGCCAGTAAATCGTAAGGGCCGAGCGTGACGACCAGGTAGGCGGTTTCGGGCAAGTCTCCAACCTGCCGGGCGACTGATTCGAGTTGTCCCGGCTCGACAGCGATGTTGATGAGCGCTGGGGCCTGAAAGTCGAGCGCGTAGGGGTCTACAATGGAAACGGTTCGCACGACGCCCTGTTCGACCAGGTTTTTATAGCGAAAACGGACAGCACTTTCAGACAAGCCAACCTTTTTAGCGAGTTGTGTAAAGGGGGCGCGGCCATCCTCTTGCAGCAGTTGGAGCAGGCGGCGGTCAAGTTCATCCATAGAAACCTCGATAGTTGATATTGGTTCTTCGATGCTCGATTATCTAATATCGAGTATCGAATCGTGATTATAACGATATTCGCAGTGATAGATGTCATATTTGCAGAATTACTCTATTCTAATTGACCTGCGCAACGAATCGCGCTAAAATTTTTACAATCTGCTTGTTTTTCGCGCAGTTTCTATTTTTCCTGGAGGAGTTATGTCCAAAGACTTATTCGACGCCATGCGTCAATCTGTCATTGACGGCGACCCGGACCTGGCCGCCGAACTGGCCCAGAAAGCCATTGACCAGGGCATCGACCCGGTCGTTGCTCTCAATGAAGGCTTTGTGCCAGGCGTGAATTACGTCGGCGAACAGTTTGGCCTGGGTGAGATGTTCCTGCCCGAACTGGTGGTGGCGGGGGAGGCGATGAAGGCCGCCGTTGCCACGCTGGAGCCTGAATTTGCCAAACGTGGCACCGAGCGTCAGATTCTTGGCAAAGTAGTTATTGGCACTATTGAAGGCGATATTCACGAAATCGGCAAGACTCTGGTCGCTACAATGCTCTCCGCCAGTGGATTCCAGGTCTACGATTTGGGGGTGGATGTGCCGATTATGAAGTTCGTGGAGAAAGCACGCGAGGTCAACGCCGATATCATTGGCATCAGCGCTTTGTTGACAACGACGATGGTGCGCCAGAAGGACGTTATTGAAGCCTTGCAAGACAACAACATGGCAACCAAAGTGATGGTTGGCGGCGCGCCTGTCACCCAGAGTTGGGCGAAAGAAATCGGCGCGCACGGCTATAGCGAGGACGCAGTGGGGGCGGTAGCGGTTGCAAAGAATCTGATGGGTCTGGCATAGGAGGCCCTATGGGAGGGACCATCAAAGCGGTTGAAAACCCCAAACTCAGCCTGAACATGTTCAGCCCACAGGATGTTCAACGCCTGCACGCTGCTACACTGGAGGTCATCGAGCAAGTTGGGATTCGTTTCCCTTCCAGGCGCGCCCAGGAGATTTGGGCTTCGCACGGGGCGCAGGTCGATTCCAAAACCGGAATCGTTAAAGCCCCGGCTCATCTGGTCGAATCTGCTCTCAAGAAGGCCCCGCCGGTGTACACGCTGGCTGCTCGTGATGAAAAGCAGGATTTACCGCTCGATGGCAGGCACGTATGGGTTGGGACCGACGGTTGTGGTGTGGAAATCATTGACCTGTACACCAATGAGCGGCGGCGCTCCAAATTGCAGGACGTGGAAGAAATTGCCCGGGTGGCAGATGCACTAGAGCAGGTGGCCTTCCACTGGGTCGCGCTCTCGGCTCAGGATAAGCCTGCCCATACGCGCGGCCTGCACGAAATTGCGGCGGTCTGGCGCAACTCGACCAAACATGTTCAGACCGAGAGCATTTACAACGTGGCCGAGGCCAAAGCGGCGGTTGAAATGGCAACTGTGGTAGCCGGGAGCCGGGAAGCCCTGCGCAAACGCCCGGTTCTTTCGCTGATGCAATGCACCGCTCCCCCGCTTGGTCACGATGGCGGCAGTTTGGATGCGGCCCTGATTGGCGCGGAAGCCGGTTTGCCGGTTGGGTTTATGACGATGGCCGCCTGCCTGACCACTGGCCCGGCCACCCTGGCCGGGAACCTGGTGGTTGGCAATGCTGAAGTGGTGGCCGGGACGGCACTCATCCAACTGGCTTATCCGGGCGCGCCGGTCTTCTACGCTGCCGCTCAGACCGCTTCGGACCTGCGCAGCGGCGCCTATACTGGCGGCGGCCCCGAAGATTTTCTGTTCGGCGCGGCCAATGGTATTCTGGCCGATTTCTATAATATTCCGATTTCCATGGGGGCATTTGCCACCGGCGCGAAAGAGCCGAACTGGCAGGCCGGGTTGGAAAATAGTCTTTCGACCTTCATGGCTTCCATCGTGGTTTCTGATATGCTGTTGGGCGTCGGTTTCCTGCACGGCAGCCGCATCTGGTCATTTGAACAAATGCTGATGGACTGCGAAATTTATGAAATCGTGCGCCGCACCCTGGCGGGCATTGAAGTCAACCATGAGACGCTCGCGCTCGATACCATCAAGGCCGTTGGCCCTGGTGGAAATTTCCTGTCGCAAAAACACACCCGCGCCCACATGCGCGAGATTTTCGTGCCAGAGTATCTTGACCGGCGTCCGTACAACGTTTGGGAAGAGAAAAAAGATGGCCCGCGTGATTGGGCGCGCAAAAAAGCCCGCAATCTGGTCGAGACTCACCAGCCTGACCCACTCGACCCGGCGGTTACGCGCGAGTTGGAGCGCATTATTGCGGCGGAAGAAGCATAGGAAGGCTCACATGAAACCTGACTTTCGATTACTCAACCCCGAACTGGTCAACCGCATCCTCGACGAAGCCTTCCATCTGCTGCGTGAGACTGGCGTGAAAGTGCAACTGCCCAAAGCGCGCCAACTGCTGGCCGAAGCCGGGGCAGAGGTGGATGAAACAGCAGAAGTGGTTAAACTCTCCGAGAACCTCGTCCGCAAGGCGATTGCCAGCGTGCCGCGCGAATTTTTCCTCTACAGCCGCGACGGCAAGCCATCCGTCCGCTATGGCGGTGATTCCGTCCACTTCGACCCAGGTTCCTCCGGCGTGCATTTTCTTGACCCCGACACGCTCGAACACATCCCCTCCCAAACTCCGCATCTGGTGCGCGTCTTAAAAATAGCCGAGAGCCTGCCTGCCTATGACGCTGTTTCGACTTCGGTCGTCTGCAACGAAGTCCCCAAAGCCATTGGCGACCTGTATCGGTTGTATCTCGTCTTGCTTTATACCAACAAACCGATAGTGACCGGCGCATTTTCGGCTCAGACGACCCAGGTGATGATGGATATGCTGGCGCTTTACGCTGGAGGCCGCGAGGCCCTGGCTGCCAGGCCGCTGGCCGTCTTCGATGTCTGTCCCACCCCGCCGCTGATTTGGAGCAAGTTTGGCTGTCAGAATCTGATAGACCTGGCCCGGGCGGGCGTTCCGGCGGAGATGATTTCGATGCCGCTGGCCGGGGCCGGGTCGCCGGTCACGATTCTTGGCTCGGTCGTTCAGCACACCGCCGAGAGTCTCTCCGGGGCGGTCATCCACCAACTCGCCAAACCGGGTTCGCCCCTCGTGTGGGGCGGCGCGCCCGCCATTTTCGATATGCGCCAGGGGACGACCCCAATGGGCGCCGTCGAAACCGCGATGATTGACGCCTGCTACGCCCAGGTGGGCAAATCGCTCGGATTCCCCACTCACACTTATCTCGGCGCGACCGATGGCAAAATCGCCGATTACCAGGCCGGGCTGGAGAGCGGCATCTCGGCCATGATTGGCGCATTGGCCGGAATTAACATGATTTCGGGAGCCGGGATGCTCGATTTTCTGGCCTGCATCAGCCCCGAAAAACTGGTGCTGGATGCCGAAGCCATCGGCATGGCGAAGCGCATGGCGCGCGGCGTGGATGCGTTGACCGATACCCTGGCAATCGACCTGTTCGCCGGAATCGACTTCAAAGCCGATTTCCTGAAGAAAAAAGAAACCCGCAGCCTGTTTTCAAAAGAACAATACCTGCCCTCGAAGGTTATTGACCGCGGCTCTATTCGCGCCTGGCAGGATGCGGGTAGTCTGGATGCCTGGCAACGCGCCAAAGCCGAGACTAGCAAGATTCTTGCCGCCTACCAGCGGCCCTCGCAGCCCGAAGCGGAAAAAGAGTTGGTCGAGATGGTCTCTCGTCTGGCGCGCGAAGCCGGGATGGAGAACCTGCCAGCGTTGGCGTTGTGAAACGAACAACGCTTACGCCTGTAACCCTTCCCACTGCGTCAGTTTCTCGTCCATCTGCTTTTGCACGCGCTCATATTCCCGCCCCAATTGTGCGACTTTAACCGGGTCGGCGGGCGGGTTTTCGAGTTTGCGGCTCAGCTCGGCCAGTTCGGCTTCCAGGGCGGCGATGGCGTTCTCCAATTCTTGCAATTGGGCTTTTTTGCGTCGTTCCTCTTTGGATGTTTGCGGATTCGAGGCTCGGTGATTCGGTGTTCGAGCATTTGATGTTTGAGTCTCCCGCTCCTGCGCCTCAAGCAGTGCCAGCCGTTCCCTTTCCTCCTTCATCTGGCTGTAAGTGCCTTTGAAGACTGAGAGTTCGTTTCCATCCGGGTCAATTTCCCAAATCTGAGTTGCCAGTGCATCCACCAGGTAGCGGTCGTGGGTGACGAGTAAAATCGTTCCCTGGTAGGCTTCCAGCACCTCCTCCAGAATTTCCTGCGAGGGGATGTCGAGGTGATTGGTGGGTTCATCGAGCAGGAGCAGATTGGTATCGGAGAGGGCCAGTTTCGCCAGCGCCAGGCGTCCGCGCTCGCCGCCGGAGAGAACTTCCACCTTTTTGAAGGCGTCATCACCGCTGAACAGGAACTTGCCGAGGTACTGGCGCGCTTCCGCAGGAAGCATGTGCGGCGCCGCGGCCTGGATTTCCTGAATAAGCGTGTGGGCCGGGTTGAGTCCTTCGTGCGCCTGAGCAAAATAACCAATGTGCAGGCTGGCGCCTAAGAGCACTTCGCCTTCGAGCGGTGGAATCTGCCCTAAAATGGTCTTGAGAAAGGTGGATTTTCCCGCGCCGTTGGGGCCAATCAGCGCGGCGCAGTCGGTCCGGCGCAGTTCAATATCGGGGGCGCGGAACAGGGTTTTGTCGGGCCAGCCGACCAGGATATCGCGGGTGCGGATGACCAACTCCCCGGAGCGTTTTTGGGCGCTCAGGCGCAGATGCAGTTGCGGCGGGCGAATATCGGGCAGGCGCAGGGCGCGCACCCTCCTTTCGGCTTCTTCTGCGCTAAAGGGGCTGGTGGTCGTCTCAACATCTAGCTGCGACCAGTTGCTGTTCAGCACGGCTTCCAGCCCGGCCTGTTCGATGGCCTGCACCACACGCGTCAGGCGGCGCAGTTTGCCTTTGGCCTGAAGCGTGTTCTGCCCGGAGATGTTTTTTTTGATGTACTCCACCTCTCTGAGTAGTTTCTCTTTTTCCTCCGCGAACACTTGCTGGCGGCGTTCCCAGCGTTCCTGACGTTGAGTGAGGTAGTGGCTGTAATTGCCGCGATACTCTTCCACTCCCGCTGCGGTCATCTCCAGGATGCCGTTAGCAGCTTTATCGAGGAAGTAGCGGTCGTGCGAGACGATGACCGCCGCGCCTTCCCATTGGCTCAAGTAGCCTTCCAGCCATTCGACGGCTTTCATATCGAGGTGGTTGGTTGGTTCGTCGAGCAGCAACACATCGGGGTCGGAGAGCAGTAATTTAGCGAGAAAAGCGCGGGTACGCTGTCCGCCGGAGAGGTGGTCGAGACTCAGATTGTAGTCAGATTCGTCGAAGCCGAGACCAGTCAACACCTGTCGGATGCGGGTGGGGTAGGCGTATCCGCCGCGCCGCTCGAAATCGTGTTGGAGTTTGCCGTAGCGGTCGAGAATCGAATCATCCCCTCCGGCCATTTGCGCTTCGAGCCGCGAAAGCTCGGCCTGTATTTCGATGATGTCGGCAAAAACGGATTCACAGGCCGCCCAGAGCGTGCCGGTCATCTCAAAGTCGGCTTCTTGCGGCAGGTAGCCAATGCGGATTCCCCGGGCGCGGTGAACTGTTCCCGACGAGGCTTCGTCCACCCCGGCCAGGATGCGCAGGAGGGTGGTTTTGCCAACTCCATTGGGGCCAACAATGCCCAAACGCGCGCCTTTGGCGACGCCAAAGGTCAGGTTGCTGAAAATATCTACATGGCCGTAAGATTTGGCAAGAGTGCTGACAGTAATGAGTGACACAGGTATCCTTTTCCAGGATTGAATTTTGATTGCGAGGGGAATTATAACCGCCCATGACAACGGAGCAAACGGAGAAGTGGACGAAAACCGCCCCTCGGGTTGCAAGTTTGCGGGAGATGTACAACGGAGAAAACGAATAGAATTCGATGTTGTTTATTGTATACTAATTACACAGGAGGAGCGTTATGGATTTCGGTCTCAGTGAGGAACAGCGTTTGTGGCAAAAAACCGTTCACGATTTCGTGGCGGCGGAAGTGCAGCCTGGGGCGCGCGAAATGGACGAAACGGGAGAATTTAACTGGCTGGCGGTTCGCAAAATGGGCGCGCTGGGGCTGCTTGGGCTGAATATCCCGGAAGAATATGGCGGCGCGGGGGTCGATTCTATCAGCGTGGTCATTGCGATTGAGGAACTGGGCTGGGCCTGCGGCTCAACTGCCCTGTCTATTGCCGCCCATAATGGCCTGGGAACAACGCCGATTGTGCTATATGGCTCGGACGAATTGAAACAAAAATGGCTGCCGCTCGTCGCCAGCGGCAAGGGCAGGTTGGCCGCGCTGGCTCTCACCGAACCCGGCGCGGGTTCTGACCTGCAAGGGATTCAGACCAGGGCCGTGAAGGATGGGAAGGAGTGGGTCATCAACGGCTCGAAAATGTGGTGTACCAACGCCGCGATAGCCGAATACATCATCACCCTGGCGCGCACCGACCCAGCGGGTGGCTCCCGCTCATTGAGCATGATACTCGTCCCAACTGATACACCCGGCCTGCGCATTGGCCCGCCGGAAAAGAAAATGGGACTGAAAGGCTCGCCTACCAGCGCAGTGACTTATGACAACGTGCGCGTTCCACTGGGCAACCTGGTGGGCGTGGAGGGGCAAGGACTGCAACAAACCCTGACTACGCTGGACGGCGGGCGCATCAGCATTGGCGCAATTTCGCTGGGGCTGGCGCGGGCGGCTTTTGAGAATGCAGTGGCGTATGCCAGAGAGCGCCACGCCTTCGGCGCGCCGATTGCCAACCTGCAAGCCATTCAATGGATGCTGGCTGATGCCGCCACTGAAATAGCCGCCGCCCGCAATTTGCTCTATTACGCCGCCTGGCGCAAGCAGGAAGGCAAGCCCTACACCCAGGAAGCTGCCATGGCGAAACTTTTTGCCAGCGAAATGGGCGAGCGCGTTTGCCGTAACGCGATTCAAGTCTTTGGTGGGTATGGCTACAGCCGCGAGTATCCGGTGGAGCGCATGTACCGCGATGCGCGGCTGATGACCATTGGCGAAGGCACAAGCGAGATTCAGCGCCTGGTGATTGCCCGGCATGTATTGTCGCAATAGACTTATCCAAAAGCCATCCAACCATCTCTCACCGTCAAAGGAGGAGAACGATGCAGATTTTGGACTCTGGTCGGGGAGAAATTATCCAGCCATGTGACATGGACGAATTTCGGGAATGGAATCGTGCCAAAAAAATGCGCAAACTGGTGGACAAGGTGATGACCGAACGGGAGGCCATTGCCCAATTTGTTAATGACGGCTGCTATATTGGCACGGAGTTGTACGGTACGGTGCGCTGTCCGATGTCGCTGGTGCGGGAGGTGATTCGCCAGGGGCGCAAGAACTTGCGCGTTTGCGGGCAGGGCGTGCTGGAACTCGACCTGTGGCTGGGGGCGGGCATTATCCAAAAACTCGACATTACCTATATCGGCCTGGAAGTGTATGGCACATCGGCCTGCCTGCGGCGGGCGGTCGAATCGGGTCAGGTGGTAACCTGCGTAGAGTGGTCAAATGCGGCCATCTCGTGGCGCATGAAAGCTGCCGCAATGGGCGTGCCGTTCCTGCCAACCCGCTCGATGCTCGGCACGGATATGCTCAAGTACAGCGCGGCCAAAGTCGTCGAGGACCCGTTCACCGGCATCAAGGTCGCCTTGCTGCCCGCCCTCGTGCTGGATGTAGCCCTCCTCCACGTTCACCGCGCCGATAAATTTGGCAATTGTCAGATAGAGGGCATCAGCGGTTTTGCGCTAGAAATGGCGCGCGCCTGCAAGCGGCTGATTGTCAGCGCTGAGGAAATCGTCCCGACCGGGGAAATCCGCAAATACCCCGACCGGACGAGCATTCCCTACTACCTGGTGGATGCCGTTGTTCACGCGCCTTATGGTTCGTATCCGGGCGAAATGGCTTACTGCTATGGGCGCGACGAAGATGCGATTCGCGAATGGGTGGAGATGAGCAAGACGGTGGAAGGCACGCAGGCTTACCTGCAAAAATACATCTACGACCTGGAGAATCACCAGGCCTATCTGCGCCTGGTGGGAGAGCAGCGCCTGGCGCGTTGCGTGGAACTGCGCGAAAGGAGGCAGGGATGAGTTGTCCGCCCTACTCCAAAACCGAATTGATGATTTGCGTAGCGGCGCGTCTGTTTGAGGATGCAACGACCTGTTTCATCGGCACCGGCATCCCCATGCTGGCAGCCATGTTGGCTTCTAAAACCACCGCGCCAAACATCGTTCCTGTGTTTGAGTTTGGCGGCACTGGCGCCATTTTAGAAGAACTGCCGCGCGCTGTGGGCGAGGCGCGCACCTTCCACAAGGCCATCTCGGCCCAGGGCATTTGTGACACGATGGAGACTGCCCAACGCGGCTTCATTGATTATGGCTTTCTGGGCGGCGCGCAAATTGACCCTTATGGCAACCTCAACACGGTTGTCATCGGCGAGCACGACCATCCAAAGGCGCGCCTGCCGGGCAGCGGGGGCGGGAACGATGTGGGCAGCCTGTGCTGGCGGACGATTGCAATTATTCAGCATGACCTCCGCCGCTTTGTGCCAAAGGTGGATTTCCTGACCACGCCTGGCTATCTGACTGGCCCCGGCGCGCGCGAGACCGCCGGACTGCCGCGCGGTACCGGGCCGGTAGCGGTTGTCTCCACCCTGGCTTTGATGGACTACGACCCATCCACTTGCCGGATGCGGCTTAAAGCTTTGCACCCTGGCGTGACGGTGGACGAAGTGAAGGCCAATACCGGCTTCGACCTGCTCATTCCCTCTCAGGTGGGTCTCAACGAACCGCCCAGCGATGAAGAACTGCGTCTTTTGCGCGAAGAAATTGACCGGGAACGGTTTTATATCTAAACGAATTTTAGATACGTATCAAGCACAAACCGTCCTGAAGCCGCAACTGCCTGCGGGACGGTTTGAAATGCGTGGGATTATTTGCGGTGGGCGCAAAGGGACTCGCATAGTCCCCGCAGGGGGAACCCCTGACCTCACCGTCTTCCGAGAGGGGAGTTGCTGGAAAAGAGAAATCCCCAATATGGGGATGTTGTGGGCGCAAAGAGACTCGCATAGTCCCCGCAGGGGGAACCCCTGACCTCACCGCCTTCCGAGAGGGGAGTTGCTGGAAAAAAGAAATCCCCAATGCGGGGATGTTGTGGGCGCAAAGGGACTCGAACCCCTGACCTCCTCGGTGTAAGCGAGGCGCTCTGACCAACTGAGCTATGCGCCCATGCGCCGAATTATACCCGATTCTGCTCAGGCTGGCTGGTAAATGCGCAACCCGCCAATATCCATTAATCGCCCCGCCAGGCGGCTCGCGCGAATTTTTTGTAAAATCGATTCGTAGAGGGCCGGGTCATGGCGCAAGCGTTTGAGCGCATGACGCGAAAGGGCGTCAGCGGCCCGGTTGTGGCGGCGGGGCAGCCACAACCAACGCAGATTGGGAAATTCCGTTGCCAACCGCCGGGCGCGTTCGTGAAGTGGGCGCACCGCCGGGCTGGAGACGCCTGCCAATCCCTGCATCTGGTTGATAACACTCTTGGCATCGCCGCATACCAGCACGCGTTCCTCGGTGATGCCCATATCGAGCAGGGCTTCCAGGCCCTCCACCAGCGCCAGGTATTCGGCGATGTTAGAGTTGGCGTTACGGCCCCGGGCAAATGTCCCATGCCCCTGGGCGATGACCTGTTTTCCGCGCAGGATGCGCCAGCCGTAGCACATAATCCCTGCTGAAACGGGATGTTCACCATCAGCGTTGCGGAACAGGCCATCAAATTCCAGTCGAAACATAAAAGGCTCCTTTTGCTGGGATTAAATGCCAATCGGCAGCCAGAAAGACTGCCGATTTTTGAGAGAAGTTGAGAAAGACCGTTTTGCAGGTCTGCTTGAATGGACGTGTCGGTGGAGATGCGCTACTGCCAGATGGTCAGGGTCCAATGCGTTGCTCGGATAAAAACATTTTGTTCTATCTTGCCCAATTTCGACCCCAAAGTCAATAGATATTTTGTAAAATTCCGATTAACAATCGATTTGCAATGTTGACCTGGAAAGGGAGATGATTTTGTACGCTTTGAGTGTATTTGTGCTAAACTTTGCTCGATTTCAACCTGATGGAGTTCTCATGCGAATCGTTCGGTATCAGTACAAAAATGAAAATCCCCGTTACGGCTGGATGTTGGAAGAGCAGGTCGGCCCGATGGAGGGCAATCCCTTTGGCGAGTATCGCCGCATGAAAGCCGACCTTCCGCTCGACGAGGTGTGCCTGCTGGCGCCCTGCCAGCCCTCGAAAATCGTCTGCGTGGGACGCAATTACGTCGAACATGCCCGCGAACACGATGCCGAAGTGCCAAAAGTGCCGCTGATTTTTCTCAAACCGCCATCCAGCGTGATTGGCCCCGGCGAGACGATTATCCTGCCGCCGCAGTCAAAGCAGGTCGAACACGAAGCCGAACTGGTGGTCGTCATTGGCAAGCGTGGGCGACACATTACGCCAGAAACTGCCCGTGATTATATCCTGGGCTATACGGTTGGTAATGACGTGACTGCTCGCGACTTGCAAAAATCGGATGGGCAATGGACTCGCGCCAAAGGGTTTGATACTTTTTGCGCTTTTGGCCCCTGGATTGATACCGATTTTGACCCCGCTGATGCGCTCGTCACCTGCCGGGTGAGCGGCCAGCCACGCCAGATGGCCTCTACCCGTGATATGGTCTTCAGCGTCAATACCCTGATAGCCTTTGTCTCCTCGGTCATGACCCTCGAACCCGGCGACCTGCTCTTCACCGGCACCCCGGCGGGCGTGGGCATTCTCAAAGATGGAGATGAAGTTACCTGTGAGATTGAGGGGTTGGGCAAGTTGAGTAATTCGGTCAGAGCCGAGATACGGTAAGAACGGCGCGCAACCCCTGCCGCGCTCACTTTCTGCCTGCGCTTGAAGAATTGTCCGCCAATCCGGATTCGCTTCTGCCATTTTCCATTGGCGAGGATGAATGCGGATTGGCGGATGACTTATTCTGTTATGCGTCGAAATACAGGCTCATTTCGTAGGGGTGGGGGCGCATGCGCATTTCGATGGCTTCGTGTTTCCGTTTGTAGTCAATCCACTGCGCAATCATCTCCTCGCTGAAGACCCCGCCTGTGGTCAAGAAGCCGTGGTCGGTTTCGAGCGCGTCGAGGGCTTCATCGAGCGAGGTTGGCAGAGCTTTAATTTGGGCGCGTTCTGCCTCGCTCATGGCAAAAATGTTCTTGTCGAAAGGGCCGTAGCCATGTTCAGTCGGGTCAATTTTGTTGAGGATGCCGTCCATGCCTGCCATCAGTTGCGCGGCCAGTGCCAGATAAATGTTGCAGGTGGCATCGGGCGGGCGGAACTCGAAGCGAGCCGTATCGGGCTGGTTGGCGTATTTGGGGATGCGAATGGCCGCCGAGCGGTTACCGAGTGAGTAAAAGGCATTAATCGGGGCCTCGAAGCCCGGCACCAGCCGCCGGTATGAGTTGGTAGAGGGGTTGGTAAACGCCAGAATGGCTGCGCCATGATGCAGCAGCCCGCCGATGTAGTAGCGCGCCATTTCGCTCAACGCGCCGTAACCATTCGGGTCGTAGAACACGTTTACGCCTTTTTTGAACAAATGCTGGTGGAAATGCATGCCGCTGCCGGCCTCACCATAGAGCGGTTTGGGCATGAATGTGGCGGTCTGACCGCGCTTGTGGGCGGTCATTTTGGTTACATACTTGATTTGCATGGTTGCATCGCAGGCTTTCAGCAAGGTCATCATGGGGGTTTCAATTTCGCACTGCCCCGGCCCGCCGACTTCGTGATGATGATATTTGACCGGGATGCCCATCTTCTCCAGGTGGATGGTCATTTCGGCGCGCAGGTTGTAGAGTTGGTCTTTGGGGGGGATGGCATGATAGCCGCCGTGCAGGGGGATGTAATGGCCATGCCCGCCTGTGGCGCTGTTCCAGTCGGCTTCTTTGCTTTCCAGGCAGTAACTGGCGCGGTTGATACCGTATTCGTAACTGACGCTGTCGAAAATATAGAACTCAAACTCTGGTCCCCACCGGCTCTCATCGGCAATGCCGGTCTCTTTCATGTATTCTTCGGCGCGGACGGCGATGTTGCGCGGGTCATTGCCAAAGACGGCGTGCGTATCGGCTTCGAGCGTATATGAGATGAACGAAAGGGTCGGAACTTCCCAGAAGGGGTCGATGAAGCCGGTCGAAAGGTCGGGAACCAGTACCATATCGCCAGATTTGACCGATTTCAGTCCAACGGCGGAGCCGTCGAAGCCAATGCCGTGTTCCATCAAATCGGGCGTGAACTGGCTGGAGGGGATGGTCAGGTGATGCCAGCGTCCCCACAGGTCGGCGAATTTAATGTCGACCATTTGCATATCGTGACTTTCGAGGTACTTACGCGCTTCAAGGAAGGTTTTGAACATGGATTCTCCTTTGTGGTTTGAGAGATGTACTCGTATGTCAGCATAGCATGGCTTCGCCTGGGTCGTTAGTGGAGACTGTCATGATTTCAATCGCCAAACGTAAAAAATAGTCTTCTGCAAGTCAGCAGGCGGGCGTTTATCAGACTGGTTCTTAACTGTTCTATCAGCGGGTCGATTTTTGCCAATCGCTTATCCGTCAGTGGTATATCTGTTGGCAACGTCTTGTCTGTGAAGGCGAAAAGAACCCCCCTCAACGAACAGGCTGAGGGGGGCTTTCACCAGGGTTATTCCACGCTTTTTTGCGGGAACAGGTCGGTAATGCGTTTGACCTGTTCGGGCGGGAGGGGGTTTTCTTTGGCGCGTTTACGCAGAAAGTCTTTCAACTGGTCGAGTTTCAAGGTTGGGTAAGGGGCATCATCCACCTGGATTTCCGCGCGAGGGTCATAGAATAGCAGCGAGGCGTTGAGCGGGGGCAGGTCCTCGCCGAGGGATTTTTTCAGGGTGTTGCGCAGGCTGTCCAGGTCGGCTTGAACTTCGAGGTCTGGTCGTCCCAATCCCTCCTGCCCAAAGATTTTAAGATAACCGAGCAGTAATCCACCGCCCTTTTGCCGCCAGCGGTTCTTCTCGTATGTGATAAGGCCGCGCTGATGGTACGGTTCGAGAATCCAGACTCCGGCCGGGCCAACCAGCAGGTGATTGACCGGAGTCAGGTAATGATAGAGCGTATAGTCTTTGGTCAGGCCTTTGAGCGCGGCGGTGATGCGCTCATCTACGCGCGGGCGGCGGCCAAAACGGTTGCCAAAGTAGATGCCAAATTGGGAGAGGATGAAGCCAACCATCAGCGCGCCGAAAGCGATGTAGACCTGTTCCGGCATGGTGAAGGAGACAACCATGCCGCCTGCCAGGATGAGCAGGGCCGCGAGGCTGGTATATTTGCCGATTTGCGTATTGCGCTTGATGATTTTTTCGTTGGAGATGATTTTCATAACTACCTCGCTGCTTTACTGGTACTTCTTCAGCACCACGCAGGCATTTTGTCCGCCCAAGCCAAAGGAATTGGAGAGCGTTACCTTCACATCCGCTTTGCGCGCCCTGTTGGGGACGTAATCCAGGTCAAGTTCGGGGTCGGGGGTGGTGTAATTGATGGTGGGAGGGATGATGCCCTCGTAGATGGTCATGGCACAGGCAATGGCCTCCAGCGCGCCCGAGGCGCCCATGGCATGGCCAAGCATGGACTTGACCGAACTGACCGCGAGTTGATAGGCATGTTCGCCAAAAACGGCTTTGATGGCGCGCGTCTCGGTCAGGTCATTGAGCGGGGTAGATGTGCCATGCGCGTTGATGTAATCTACCTCGGCAGGGGTCAGCCCGGCATCGGCGATGGCCCACCGCATGGCGCGGGCCGGGCCAGCGGCTTCGGGGTCGGGCTGAGCCATGTGAAAACCGTCGGAGGAGGAAGCATGTCCGGCCACTTCGGCGTAAATTCGCGCGCCGCGCGCCAGGGCATGTTCGAGGGATTCCAACACCAGCACCGCCGCGCCTTCGGAATAGACGAAGCCCTCGCGGTTTTTGTCGAAGGGGCGCGAGGCCTGTTCGGGATGGTCATTGTAGCTGGTTGGCAGAGCGCGCATGGCGCAGAACCCGCCAATGGCGAAATCGGCAATCAGGCCCTCCGTGCCGCCTGCCAGCACCAGGTCTGCCGCGCCGCGCCGAATCATCTCCAGCCCCTCGCCGATGGCCTGGGTGCCAGTGGCGCAGGCCGTTCCAATGGTGGTTGAGGGCCCCAGCGCCTGATATCCCTGTGAGATGAGATAGGCGCTGGTATTCACCAGCGAAGTGGGTACGACAAAGGGATTCAGGCGGTCATAACCCTGATTTCGGATAATCTCAATGCCTTCGCTGGCGCGGTCGAGACCGCCGATGGCGGTGCCAAACGCCACGCCGCTGCGTTCTGGGTTGGGGAGCGGGGTTGGCAGGCCGGCATCTTCTACGGCCAGTTTGGCGGCGGCAAAGCCGAGCTGCGCCGAGCGCGGTACGCGGCGGGCTTCTTTGCGGTCCATGTAAAGGATGGGGTCGAAATCTGGCACTTCTCCAGCAATCTGACAGGGAAATGGGCTTGCGTCAAACTGCGTAATGCGGCGAATGCCGGATTTTCCGGCTTTGAGATGTTCCCAGTAAGTTTGCAGCCCTGTGCCAATGACGCTGACTACGCCCATGCCAGTGATGACAACTCGCGGGCGGGCATGGGTGTTTGGTGATGATAGGTTCATATTCATATTCCCTGTTTAGCGGGGCAGGCGCTCCCGAATGCCGTTTCGCATGGCATCGAGGACGTTTGCTTCGGCGGCGTTTTTTGCAACGCGGATGGCGTTCTTGATGGCAATTTCATCTGAGCGGCCATGCCCAATGAACACCAGTCCATTGACGCCCAACAGGGGGGCTGCGCCTTCTTCGGAGGGGTCAAGCAGTTTTTTGATTTTGCCGAGCGCCGGTTTGACCAGCAGGCCGCCCAACATCGCCAGCGGGCCGCCGGTTTTGATGGCTTCTTTGATTTTATCCACAATCAGTTTGGCAACCGCTTCGGATGTCTTGAGCATGATGTTCCCGGCAAAACCGTCAATAACTGCTACATCCACTTTGCCGCCAATGACTTCCTTGCCTTCCACATTTCCCACAAAATTCAAGCCTGCACTCTTCAGCAGGGGCGTGGCTTCTTTAACGTTGTGATTGCCTTTGCCTTCTTCCTCGCCATTGGAAATGAGCCCGACCCTGGGGTTCTTGACCCCGCGCACTTTCTCAGCATAGATGCTGCCCAAAACCGCGAATTGGTACAGGTTCTCTGGCTTTACTTCAGGATTGGCGCCAATATCCAGCACCACGCACGAACCAGTGGCGGTGGGGAAAACCGGGGCCAGGGCAGGCAAATCAACGCCCTCAATAGTTCCCAGCCGGAAATAGGCGGTTGCCATGGCCGCGCCGGTGTTCCCAGCGGTGACGAAGGCATCTGCCTCGCCGTTCTTAACCAGGTCAATACCGACCGCCATTGAGTTTTTTGCGTTGGGACGACGCGCCTTAAGGGCCAGCGCCATGCCTTTGTCTTCCATGGTCAACATTTCGGGAGCGTGGACGATGCGGAGGGGTAAATCGCCCGGGTTTTGAGCCTCCAGCACGGGTCTGATTTTAGCTTCGTCGCCAACCAGAATGACTTCCACGCCGTGTTCGCGCGCTGCCTGCACCGCGCCGACTACATCGGGGGTGGGGTAATGGTCACTGCCCATTGCGTCGAGAACAATTTTGGTCATAAAATGGCTCCTTGAGGATGTGTAATCTCGGATGGTCTCGGAATAAAAAGTAAGATTGCTTGACAGGCAAGAGAACGTGATTATAATACGTCCTTGCCCGCGCTGGTGCTGGAATTGGCAGACAGGCACGTTTGAGGGGCGTGTGGCGAAAGCCGTGGAGGTTCAAGTCCTCTCCAGCGCACAAAAACAAAAAGACCGGAACAACTCCGGTCTTTTTGTTTGGGGTTATTTCCCCAGGTTTTTCTGCATCGATTTTTTCAGGACGGCCCGGTAGAGCGTTTCGAGCCGCTTGAGGATTTCGCCAGAATTGGGGTCTTTGGCGGCTTGCTGCTCAACCTGGTTCATTAGCCCGGCAATCATGCCGCTGAATTCCTCCCCGATTTCGGCCTCGTGTTCCTGGAGTTTGCGCGCCAGAACGAGTTCATCATCGGCGACTTCAAGCAGTTCGTTAATCAGCATCACCTCAGGTGGGGTGCTGGCTTGTTGCAGCACCGCCACCATTTGCTGGATTTTCTGCATCCGGGCTGCGTCTTGCTTGCGGCTGGCTTCCTGAAGTTTCGATTCGAGCACCTGCACCACCGCATCGCTTTGGAACGCGCCCAGGTTCTGGACGGTGGCCTGGGCTATATCTGGCGCGGCTAAAATGGATTCAATCATCTGCTCGGCCTGCTTCATCTGCTCTTCGACGGCCTTGTCGATTTGGTTGGTGTATTCCAGCACTTTGGTGCGCAGGTCTTCCAGCCTGGCGCGTTCTGCGCCGCTCGATTTATCGATGCGCTCGGTTAAAATCTGGAAAAACGAGTAATCCAGGCCGTTACGTGTCATGCTGACCAGGGCTTGCAGGCGCGCTTCAGTGGGGGCGGCCAGGAAGATATCGAGCAGTTTTTCGCGGGTCAGGCCTTGCCCGGCTTCCTGAAGCGATTTGACAGCGGCTTCGAGTTCGCCCATCTGAGCGCGGACTTTGCGGCCATACTCCGAGTTTTCAAGCAGTTCTTCTTGCAGGGCCGCCATTGCCTGGGCCGCCGATTGCTGCCTCGATTGCAGGGCTGCTTCGAGCAGGCGGTTGAACAGAGCAAAGAAAGTCTCGTCGAGCATCGCTGAGTTTTCTTTGATGATGGCGGTGCGCACCTCGGGCGAGGACGCTTCCATCAGGCGTTGGATGAGCGAAACGCGCTTTTGCTGGTCGTCGAGCATTTCCCTGGTCACGCCGTCTTTTTCCAGGATTTTCTCAATCATGCTCTGGTAGGTGAGAAAGCTCTGCGGGCGCAACAGGTAGCCTTTGCGCTTTTCGGCGGGCAGTTTGTTCATGACCTGGGTAATCAGCGGTCCGATTAATTTTTCCTGCTCATTCACTGGCAATCCCAACTCGGAGGGGAAATAGGTCAGGAGTAGTTCTTTGTCGTTGTCATGGTAAACGATGGGGGTGGCCAGGGGGCCTTCAAAACCGCAGAACGGACAACGGGCATAGTTGGAAACGCGCCCAAGCAGGCGCTGTTTGGCGGCGGGGTCGCTGGTCACATCGAACAACTGCTCCACCTGGGCAGGAATGTTCTGGCGGCAGCGGGGACAGGCAATTTGGGTTTGTGGCATTTTGATTTCCGTTTTCTATTTTTGAATTTACGGGATAGGCAGTTTGAAGCGGAGCAGGCAGCCAGACATTTGGTTTGTTCCGCAAGACATTTATTTTACCACCCGCAGGCGGCTATCTCGGCAGTGAAAAACAGATTCGCGCCCCCGAACCGGGTTTCGGGTCCACCCATATCCGCCCGCCATGCGCTTCGACAATCGCGCGGGCCAGATATAACCCCAGCCCGGCTCCCTTTGTCTTACGGGCAGCGCCCTCGGCCCGGTAGAAGCGGTCAAAAATGTGTGGCATGTCGTGCGGGTCGATGCCGGGGCCTTCGTCGCTGACGCAGAGGATAACCTGTTCCGGTCGCGCCTGCCCGCCGATGCAAATGTTGCCTTTTGGCGCGTATTTGATAGCGTTCGAGATGAGATTCGACAACACCTGCTCAATGCGGGTTTCATCGGCCAATATGATAGGAAATTCAGCGGGAAAATCGACGCTAATGGCGTGTTTTTTGGTCTGGGTCTGGAAGCGTTCCGCCAGGCGGCGGGCCAGGGCTGGCAGGGAAACATCCGTCCGTTTAAGAGTCAGGCCGCCCGCTTGCAGGCGGGAGGCATCCAGCAGGTCCTCAATCATCTTGGTCAGCCGGTCGGCTTCTTCTTCAATGACGGCCAGCGAATCCTGGATGATGTTTTTGTCCCAGCGGGCATCATCGCGCCGCAGGGTGGATGCATAGCCCTTAATGAGCGCGACCGGCGTTTTGAGTTCATGACTGACGATGGAAATGAAGGTTGCCTTGATTTCTTCGGCATTCCGAAAGTGGGTGATATCGCGCACGGTGACGATGATATTTTGCAGTTCGCCCTCAGCCGTCATCAACGGCGCGTAAGTAATGCCAACCGGGATAAAAGGCATTTGCTCATCGGCGCGCTGCAGGTCGCCTTCCACATATAAATGCGCATTGGGGGTCGGCGGCCAGCCGTCTTTTTCGGCCTCCTCCAGCGTCAGGCCATCTGGCTTGCGCACCCAGCGGATGATGTCTTCGTGCCGCAAACCCCGCAGTTCATCATCGGTTTTTCCATAGATGCGCTCGAAGGCATCGTTGACCCGTTCAATGCTGTGGTCAGCGTTCAGAATCAGGATACCATCGGCGGCGGAGTCAATTAAAGCATCGAGGCGCTGCTTTTCAACGGTAATCTGTCCATACAGTTTGGCGTTGAACACGGCAATTGCGGCCTGGTCGGCAAAGGATTGCAGCAGTTGTTTGTCGTTGGCTGAAAATAAATCAGGATAGGAGCGGAAAATAAAAATGACGCCAATCACCGCGCCATGCGTCATCAGGGGCAAGGCCGTGCCATTCAGCAGGCCCATGCTGGCGGTATAGGTCAACTCTTGCAGCATGCGGTTGAGTTCGGTCACATTTAACTCGGCTACATGCTCTTCTTCCAGCAACGGCTCCAGATAGCGCAAAAAAGCAGGTGGAATACCTTGCGCTGCCGCCACCTTCCATGATTTGGCCTCGCGCAGCGCAATCAGCCCGGCCTGGCCCGCCAGCATCTCAATGGAAATGCGCAGGATGCGCTTGAGTACCTTTTGCAGGTCAAGCTCCTGGGTAATGGCGCGGGTAATTTCGAGCAGGTAATCGCGCTGGCGGACGCGGAAATCGGGCAACATGGCGTTATTGTATCACCGGGGTATAAGAGATTTGTCAACGCGGGGAGGATTTTATGTTAACGCTCAAACTTAACCTTTTCCGCTCCCACCAGATGCGGCGCAGGCACATAAATCCCGCGCCCGGTTACGGCAATTGTGCCATCCGCCAGGCGCAGTTCGCTGGTGGTCAGCACCTTGCGCTCCTGCCGCTCCTGCACCCGCGCATGAACCGTTACGCGCTGGCCGAGCGGCACCGGCTGTTTGTAATTGATTTCCAGGTTGACCGCCACCACCCGCAGCCCCGCCGTCCAGACCGCCGCGCCCATGGCCTCATCCAGCACCGCCGCCGAAGCCCCGCCGTGCAGGTGGGCGGGCGGCCCCTGCTGGCCCTCATCGAAGGTGAACTCGGCGAAAATCTCGCCATCCGCCTCGAACCAGGTCAGCCCAATGCTGCGCGGGTTTTCCGGCCCGCACACAAAACACGCCCCATGCCCCGGAAGTTGTCTCATAATCCCTCCATTGGGTTTGGATGTTTGCCGAACATGCGGCGATACGCCGCCGACTCAGCCGTCATTTTTTCGATTTGGGATTTTAACTGCGCCGCGGCAGTTTCATCCGCCCGCTCCTGCGAGGCGGCGAGGACCATCTCCCCGCCCGCTTCAGACTCCACTACCACCTGCCCCCGTTTCGACAGGTATTCCAGCCCCAGGCGTACCGCCGCCAACCGCTCCCCGGTGGCCGCCGCCAGCTCCGAGAGCGAAACCCGCCCGCCGCGCTGATTCAGCACGAACTTGACCACGCCCGCCAGCCGCGTCAAAAACTCCCACTCCGGGTTCTGACAGACCAGAATCACCTTTTGCGGCCTGACCTTTTCCATCACCTCACGCAAAACATCCCCGTAGGGCGGGGTCGTCCAGATAACCAGCGTTTCCGCCGGTTGCAATTCGTGCCGTCCCTGGCCGTTCAGCGCTTTTTTGTGTTCCCCCTCGGCCCAGACTGCCATCGTCGCTGGCCGGTGGTCGAGAGTCAGTTTTTCAAGTGCGTTTTCCGCGCCTCGCCAGTCCTCGATTTCCACCTTTCGGCGCTTCACCGTGACCGGCGCATTTTCCGCCTCCCGAAAATCCACCAACTCCACCGTAACCTGTTTCTGACCCTTATAGTCGCTGGTGCGGATGGTATAAGCCAGGTCAAAGCGGCCCTGCGGTAGTTCCTCATTGCCTCCATTCCACCACAACGCCGAAATCTTGTTCCCCGCCTCGTCAGAGACCGTCAAACGCACATGCTCGCCGCCCTTGCCAACCGGCGCAGCGGATTCGAGCGATAAATTGCGGGTAGCCAGTGTAAGCCGTTCGTTTCCCGGCCCAAAGGGCGCCAACTGTTCGATGTCGGCGGCCAGTTCCAGCGAGATTTGCTCCAGCCCCAGCCAGCCATCAATTTGCAGGGTGGCTTCCTCAATTTGGGCTTCTTCCAGCATCCGTTCCACCGTTTTCGACAGCCGCTTGCGGAACTCGGGCAGTTTTTCGGTCTCCAGTCCCAGCCCGGCTGCCATGGGGTGGCCGCCATAGTTGCGCAGAAGGTCTTTTTGCGCGGCAATCGCCTCGGTGATGTGCAGCCCAGGGATGGAGCGCGCCGAGCCGCGCGTGATGCCATCTGCGCCGCTGGTCATCAGGATGGCTGGTTTGCCATAGCGTTCCACCATTCGCGCCGCCACAATGCCCACCACGCCGCCCGGCCAGTCTTTGCCCGCCAGCAAAATGACCGGCGCGGCCAGCAGGGAGGGGTCGGCGCGCAGTTGGGCTTCGGCGGCCATCGTCACCTGGTCGCAGAGCAGTTTGCGCTGGGCGTTCAGGCCTTCCAGGTGGGTTGCCAGCACCCGCGCGCGGATGGGGTCGTGGGTGGTCAGCAAATCGACCGCCGGGTTGGCGTCTTCCAGACGTCCGAGGGCGTTCAGGCGCGGGCCGAGCGCAAAGCCGATGTGGCTTTCGGTGATGTTTTCGGGTTTCAGTTCGGCCAGTTCGAGCATGGTTTTCAGCCCCAACCGCTGCGTGTTGCGCAACGCGCGCAGGCCTTTTTGAACCAGGTAGCGGGTGTCGCCCCGTAAAATGGCCAGGTCGGCAATCGTTCCCAGCGCAACCAGGTCGAGCAGGGAATCGGGAGTGGGTGGTTGCTCAAATGTCGAATTTCGACTCTCGATTAGCGCTTCCGCCAGTTTGTAGGCCACGCCTGCGCCAGGCAGGTGGGCGAGGGGGTGTTCAGGCGGCAGAAGCTTGGGGTTGGTGACGGCAGCGGCAGGGGGAAGCGCGTTTGCTCCGCTCGACGCTTCGGGTAAATCGTGATGGTCGGTGATGACCATATCCACCCCGCGTGATTGCGCATAGCGGACGGCCTCGTGAGCGGTGATGCCGGTATCGCAGGTGACCATCAGTTGCGCGCCGTAGTCAATCAGTTCCTTGAGATGCGGAAGGTGAACGCCGTGACTTTCGCGCGCGCGGACGGGGATGTAGTAGGTCACGTCTGCGCCGAGGCCGCGCAGGGTTTCGACGAGAATGGCAGTGGCGGTCTGACCATCTACATCGAAATCGCCCCAGATGCAAATTCGCTCCCGGCGGCGGATGGCCAGGCTCACCCGCTCGAGGGCCGCATCCATGCCCGGCAGGGCGGAAGCCGGAGTCGGCGGGTACGAATCCGGGTCGAGGAAAGCCCGGGCTTCGTCAACAGTCCGGATTCCGCGCTGAATGAGTACGGTCGAGATGAGTTCCGAATATCCGGGCAATCTGAAATTGGGCGCGGTTGAAGTAACCCACTGCATATTAAGTCCCCAAATATCGCGCTGAGAGTACCGGACAGGGCGCGGTTTCGGCAATATCAGCGGTGACATTGGCGGTTGCCATTTGCCGCAGGCTATGGGAACTGTAGGGGGAACCCATGCAGACCATATCGTAGCCGCCTGCGCGTATTTCTGCGCGGATTTCTTCAATGGCGTCGCCCTGGCGGGTGATGACCTGGGCTTTGACCTGCGCTTTGCGTGCTGTTTCCATGGCCTGGCGCAGGGTGCGCCCGGGCAGGGTGTCGGTTGCGGCCAGGTTTTGCCAGTTTTCGCGGATGGCGCGCGCTTCGGGGTAGTTGAGGTCAATTGGCGGGACGACGGTCAGAAGGGTGAGTGATGCGCCAAAAGAGCGCGCCATCTGCACGCCCAGGTGTTCGGCAGTCAGACCGTATCCCAGCCCGCCCAGGCAGGCCAATATCTTTTGGACAGGGATTTTTGCTGCCGGAACGTATAGCAGGGGTTTTTGCACTTTGGCCAGGATGTGGCGAAAGGAATGTCCAGAGAAGAATTGCCGCAAGGGGGGGCGGCCGAGCGGCCCGGTGACAATCAGGTCAGCCGCCTCACTGGCTGCTTTGCGCGGAATGGCGGCTTCGGCCTGACCGGTTTCCAGTTGCAGGGTGTATGATATCCCTTTTTGCTGGAGAAGAGTCACCGCGCGGCTGAATATCTCCTCCACGGCGTCGTTCTCTCCTCGGTTTTCCAGAATGCCAACCAGGGTGAGCGGTGTATTCAGTTGTGAAGACATCCAGGCTGAAAATTCAATGGATGGCCAGGTAGTTTCGTTGCCGTTGGTGAGAACGAGTAAAGAGTTCATCGGAATAAGATAACTCCCAGTATCCCGGCCCCTACCAGTACGATTGGAGCGGGAATGTTGAGCCACAGGGCGAGGGCGGCGAGCGTGGCGATGACCAGGCTGCGTATTTTGATGTTTTTACCGGTTCCGGCGCGGAAGAGTTCCCAACCGACCAGTACCATGAGCGCTGCCACAGCCGGACTCATTCCGCCTACAAATCGACCAAGCCATTGTTCGTTCTGGAATTGTTGCAGGATGGCTGCGACCACGAGCATCATCACCGTTGGCGGCAGAATGGCGCCCAGCAAGGCTGCCAGCACGCCAGGAATGCCTGCTGCCGCGTGTCCGACAAACATTGCCAGCTTGAGGGCTTCGCTGCCCGGCAGGACGTTGGAAAATCCCACTGCTTCGACAAAACGTTCTTCGCTCATCAGTTTCCCCGCTGCTTCGTCGTACAACAGGCCAATGGAGGCTGGCCCGGAAGGCGAGAGCAGATTCACCTTTAGAAACATCCAGAAGAGTTTGAGCCAGGCAGAAACTTCGGAACGGTTCATCGCAGTAATGCCACTCCCAGGAGACCGGCGGTTAGAACCACAATGCGCGCGGGAAAATTGCGCGCTATGATAATCAGGCTGATGAGCGCAATGCTCCAGCCAAAAAGGCCGGTTTCGCCGCCTTTTTCGAAAATTTTCCAGGCGGTGAACAGCATCAGAACCGAAATGGCGGGAGTCAAGCCCTCCACGAACCGTCCTACCCAGGCTTCGCGGCGCAGGTGGTGCAGGATGGTCGCAACGCCAAAAATAAGCACGGTGGGCGGCAAGACTGAGCCAAGCATGGCAACCAGTCCGCCGGGAATGCCCGCTGCGGCGTATCCGATGTACATTGCCAGTTGAATGGCGTCGCTGCCGGGCAAGACTGCTGAAAACCCCACTGCTTGTATAAACTGACTTTCGGTAATCAGTCGTCCAACTGTTTCGCTGTGCAACAGGCCAACCGAGGCCGGCCCGGAGGTGCTGAGCAGGTTGACTTTGGTGAAAGTCCAGAACAGGAGCAACAAATCTGCCATAGATGGCGGTATTGTAGCCGGATTGCCTTGGCTGGCAAAGGGCAAGCGGTGCGTCCGAAGTCTCCTGATTTCGGGTAATTCAGGGAGATTTTGGACTTTAGTCAGTTTTTTGCGGCCCGGCGGAAACCCGCTTCTGGATTTAGTCTAGTGGTTAGTCTATAATGATTTTCGGAGGTCGTTATGGCTGTTTTCAATATTCATGAAACCAAAACCCATTTTTCCAAACTGATGAAGCGTGTCTTGAATGGCGAAGAAGTGATTATTGCCCGCGCAGGGAAGCCAATTGCGCGCATTTTACCGATTACCGACTCGGTCTTGTTGCGCAAGCCGGGCATGGATAAAGGCAAGGTCATCATCCAGCCGGATTTTGACGCGCCCCTACCGGAGTTTGAATCGTGAAAGCCTTGTTGGATACGCATACGTTCCTGTGGTGGAATATGGACGATGGGCGGCTTTCGCCCCATGTCCGTGAACTGATTGCGGATGGCCGCAATGAAATCTATTTTTCCGCTGCCAGCGCCTGGCAAATTGCCATTAAAGCCGCGCGCGGTAAATTAATCCTGCCCGAGGAACCTGCTGCTTATATAGCCAGGCGGCTCGAAGCCAATCATTTCCAACCTCTGCCTGTGCAAATCAGTCATGCGGGGCAAGTCTATGCGTTACCACGTCATCACGATGACCCGTTTGACCGCTTGCTGGTTGCTCAAAGTCAACTGGAAAACCTGCCCTTATTGACCGTTGACCCCGAAATCCAGAAGTACGACGTAGAAACAATCTGGTAGATAGGAACACCCTCCCGAAGGTTTTGAGTGGCCTTCGGGAGGGTGTTTGCGCAGGGGCGTTTACCACTCTCCTGTTCGCAGGTACTTGTCAATGGCCTGGGCGGCGGTTTTGGCCTGCCCCATGGCCAGAATGACGGTTGCGCCGCCGGTGATGATATCGCCGCCAGCGAAGACACCGCGCTTGGAGGTTTTCATCGATTCGGGGCTGACGACGATAGTGCCGTTTTTAGCGGTGGTGAGTTCGGGCGTGGTCCTGGCAATGATGGGGCTGGGACTTTGCCCGATGGCAATGACCATCACGTCGGCGTGGATGTGGAAGTTCGAGTTCGGCACCGGCACCGGGCGGCGGCGGCCGGAGGCATCTGGCTCGCCCAGTTGGTTTTCCAGGCATTCCAGCGAGGTCACGCGCCCGTTTTCGCCGTGGAAAGCAACCGGCGTGGTCAGGAAGTAGAATTTGACGCCTTCCTGTTCGGCATGGTGGATTTCTTCGGCGCGGGCGGGCATTTCGGCGCGCGAGCGGCGATAGACGATGATGGATTCTTTGGCGCCCAGGCGCAGGGCGGTGCGAGCGGCGTCCATGGCCGTGTTCCCCCCGCCGATGGTCACGACCCGTTCGCCGATGGCGATGGGCGTGTCGTATTCTGGAAAGCGGTAGGCGCGCATCAGGTTGGCGCGGGTGAGATATTCATTGGCCGAATATACACCGCCCAGGTTTTCGCCGGGGATTCCCAAAAACCAGGGCAGACCCGCGCCCACGCCCAAAAAGACGGCATCATACTCTTCCAGCAGTTCATCTACTGTGGCGGTTGTTCCCACGATGAAATCGGTGATGATTTCCACGCCCAGTGCGCGGACGTAATCGACCTCGCGTTTGACGATGGATTTGGGCAGGCGGAATTCTGGAATGCCATACACCAGCACCCCGCCCGGCTCGTGCAGGGCCTCGAAAATCGTGACCTTGTGTCCCATCCGCGCCAGGTCGGCGGCGACGGTAAGACCCGCTGGGCCGGAACCGGCCACAGCCACTTTTTTGCCGCTTGGCGTGGGCAATTGCGGGATGGGCGGCGGCCCCTGGCGGGCTTCCCAATCGGCCACGAAGCGTTCCAGGCGGCCAATCGCGACCGGTTCGTGCTTGCGGGTCAGCACGCACACGCCTTCGCACTGCGTTTCCTGTGGACAGACGCGCCCGGTGATGGCAGGCAGGGCGTTGGTTTTTTTGATTAAATCCACCGCAGCCTGGTAATTGCCTTCGGTGATGTGACGGATGAAGCCTGGAATATCAATTTTGACCGGGCAGCCCGGCATGCAGGTTGGTTTGGCGCAATCGAGACAGCGGGCGGCTTCGGTCAGGGCTTCTTCGATGCTATAGCCGTAGGTCACTTCTTCGTAGTTGCGGGCGCGAATTTCTGGCTCTTGTTCGCGCATGGGGGTGCGGGTGGGGACGATTTTAGCCATGCGCGGCCTGCCTTTCTACTTCGTTGGCGGCTTTGTCTAACCGGCATGGGTGGTTTTTCCAGTGTTCCAGGGCGCGTTTTTCTTCGGCGCGGTAGAACGACATGCGTTCCAGGAGCAGGTTCCAGTCCACCTTGTGGGCGTCAAATTCTGGCCCATCGACGCAGACGAACTGTGACCCGCCGTCTCCAAAAGTGACCCGGCAGCCGCCACACATCCCCGTTCCGTCAATCATGATGGTGTTCAGGCTGACGATGGTCGGCACGCCAAAAGGCTGGGTGGCCGCTGAGACGAATTTCATCATTATCGCCGGGCCAATTGCCCAAACTCTGGCAATCTTGCCATGTTGTTGCAGGATTTCCTTGAGCGGCTCTGTGACCAGCGCTTTGCGCCCGCGTGAGCCATCATCGGTGCAGACAATCAATTCATCAGAAAATTCGCGCATGCGCTCTTCCCAAAACAAAAGGGATTGGTTGCGCGCTCCGATGATGGAGAGGACATGATTCCCGGCCTGCTTAAGGGCGCGAGTGATTGGGAAGATGGGGGCAATGCCCACGCCGCCGCCCACCATTACGACCGTGCCGTAGTTTTGGATTTCGGTGGCGTGACCGAGCGGCCCAACTACATTGGCAAACGAATCTCCTACCTCGAACAGCCCCATTTGGGCGGTTGATTTTCCGACTTCCTGGAAGATAATGGTAATCGTGCCTTGCGCAGCGTCAAAATCGGCAATTGTGAGCGGAATGCGTTCTCCTTTCTCGTCGTTGCGCACGATGACAAATTGGCCAGCCCGGGCCTTGCGGGCGACGAGCGGTGCTTCTACAATCATCAGTTTGACACTCTCGCTTAATATTTCCTTATGCAGGATTTTATACATGCCATACTCCTTCCAAAGGGCGAATACTCCTCCCGGCTTGTTCGTTAATGATAATCAAGGCAATTTATGTATCACAGCAACTTATGTCACCAAACCGGACGACATTCATCACCTTTCATGGCGTTAGAGTTGCGTAAACCTGTAGGGCTGTTAACTTTGTGTTGCGCAGCGCGTGGATTAGAATCTTTATTAATCTGCTCTTGTTAGATGTGTTGTTCTGCTTAAGTCGTTAATTTGTGTTCAATCACAATCTGACAGTTATCGAGAGTACGTTTTCCTTAAACTGGCGAGAAACCTGGAGGTGTTATGGTATGAAAGGCAAAACCTGGTTGTGGATTCTTGTTCTTTTGGCGCTAGCCGGAGTTGCCGTATTTTATTTTTATAATCGCAATGCGCAATCTGCGCAATCGCAATATCAGACGGTTGCCGCCGAAAAAGGCGACCTGCTGGCTGTTGTGGGGGCGACGGGTACGGTGCGTGCCCGGCAAAGCGCGCAATTGGTCTGGCAGACCAGCGGGACGGTGGAAAGCGTCAACGTCCTGCCGGGTGATTCCGTCTCGGCAGGGGATAAATTGGCCAGTCTGGATATGACCTCCGTCGCTCAAAATATCATTCTGGCGCAGAGCGATTTACTCAACGCGCAGCGTTCGCTGGAAGATTTGCAAACATCCACCGTAGCCCGCGCTCAGGCCGAGCAGGCGGTGGTTCAGGCCCAAAAAGCTTACGATGATGCCAAGACTCGCTATGACGGAATCAATTTTCAGCGGGCAAGTGATTCTTTCATTGAGAATACCAAAGCAGAACTTGACCTGGCAAAGCAGCAAGTCACGCTGGCGCGTCGGTTCTATAAACTGGTGGAGAACCTGAATGACGGCGACTCGCGCAAAGCGCAAGCATTGGCCAATTTGACTGCGGCAGAAATGCGGGTAGACCAGTTGACCGCCCAATTGAACTATGTTACCGGGCGGCCGGATGCCCAGGAAATTGCTCAGCGCAAGGCTGCGTTAGAGCTTGCTGCGGCTCAGCTGGAAGAAGCCAAACGCAAACTGGAGCGCGTAAAGGATGGCCCTGACCCGTTGGAGGTCGCCACGTTGGAGACGCGCATTCTCGCCGCGCAGGCTACTCTGAATCAGCTTTATGTCACTGCTCCGTTTGATGGCGTGGTTACTGCTGCCGAGCCATTGTCTGGCGACCAGGTTTCTCCTGGGCAGGTCGCTTTCCGTCTGGATGACCTTTCGCATTTGCTGGTGGATGTACAGGTCTCGGAAATTGACATTAACAGCATTCAGGTTGGGCAGCCTGTGACCATGAGTTTTGATGCTGTGCTTGGCAAAACCTACAATGGCGTGGTGGTGGAGGTGGGCCGAGCCGGGTCTGTGGTGCAGGGCGCAGTCAACTTTACTGTGACGGTGGAACTGACCGACGCCGATGAATTTGTTCGCCCGGGCATGACTGCCGCGGTAAATATTCTTGTCAAAGAAGTGAAGGACGTGCTGGTGGTTCCCAATCGCGCGGTGCGCGTGGTGGATGGGCAGCGAGTGGTCTATGTTCTGAAAGAAGGCCAGCCTGAAATGGTCAAGATTCGCCTGGGAGCGACTTCCGATACTGTTTCGGAAGTCGTTGATGGTGATTTAAGCGTGGGTGATTTGATTGTCCTCAACCCTCCCACGACGTTTGGCGGCCCAATGGGCGGCCCCCCGGGGAGGTGATGGATGGCCGAACCCGTTGTTCATGCCGAAAACCTGACCAAGGTCTATAAAATGGGCGATGTGGAAGTCCATGCTTTGCGCGGGCTTTCTCTCGAAATCTTCAAAGGCGAAGTCGTTTCCATTATGGGGCCATCTGGGTCGGGGAAATCGACCCTGATGAATATCCTCGGCTGCCTCGACCATCCCACCAGCGGAAGTTACATCCTGGATGGGGAAGAAGTCTCCAACCTCCGTGATGACCAATTGGCTGAGATTCGTAACCGCAAAGTGGGTTTTATTTTTCAATCTTTTAATCTATTAGGGCGGCAGACCGCCCTCGCCAATGTGGAACTACCCCTGCGCTACGCTGGTCTCACCAGCGGTCGTAAGGAAAAAGCCCGTCAATCTTTGATTGCCGTTGGGCTGGAGAATCGCATGTTGCATAAGCCCACCGAACTCTCTGGCGGTCAACAGCAGCGCGTGGCGATTGCGCGCGCGTTGGTCAATAACCCGGCTATTATCATGGCCGATGAGCCTACTGGCAATCTCGATTCCAAAGTGGGTCAGGAAATTATGGATTTGTTGCTTAATCTCAACCGCGAGATTGGCACTACGCTGATTATCGTCACGCATGACCCAAAAATTGCCGCGCAGACCCAGCGTGTGATACGCATTCGTGATGGTGTGGTGGATAAGGAGACGCCATGACTCTCTTTCAGGCGTTCATTGAGGCCCTTGAGAGCCTCAACTCAAACAAATTACGCTCTGGTTTGACCATCCTGGGAATTGTCATTGGCGTTGCGGCTGTAATTGCCATGCTTGCCATTGGGCGCGGCGCGCAGGATTCTATCACCGGGGCCATCAGCGGTATCGGAACCAATCTTTTGTTTGTCTTTTCGGGCAACGAGCAGGCCAACCTCCGCAACGTACGCCCGCTGACCATTCAGGATGCAGAAGCCATTGCCGACCCCTTCCTTGCGCCTCACGTTGCTGCTGTTGCTCCCTTTATACAAGGCAGTAACATCACCATTTCGGCGGGCGGCGAGCAGACCCGCACCTCGCTGGGAGGCGTGACGCCTGACTATTTTGGCGTGCGCAACTTCAGAGTGGCGGAAGGCGAAGAAATTAACCAGGAACACTTATTGGGGCGCGCTTCAGTGGCTTTACTTGGGGTGGAAGTGGCCGAAAAACTCTTTGGCCGCCGCGAAGGGTTGGTGGGCGAGACCATTCGCATCGAAGGCCAGCCTTTTCGCGTGATTGGCGTGATGGAAGAAAAGGGCGGTGGCTCTTTCGGCTCCGAAGACAATGTCGTTTTCATCCCAATGACCACTGCCCGCACTCGCATCATTCGCCGCTCCACCATTGACCGCGTCGACCTGATTTTTGTCCAGGCTGCCTCGGCCCAGGATGTACCCCTGGCAACCGAGGAAATCGCCAATATTTTGCGCGCCCGTCATCGCACCGAAGTCGGCGCGGATGATTTCACCATTTTGTCTCAGCAAGACTTCCTGCAAACGGTTCAGACCGTGCTTGGGGTCTTCACAACCTTTTTGGGTGGCATTGCCGCCATTTCGCTGCTCGTGGGCGGCATTGGCATTATGAACATCATGCTGGTTTCGGTTTCAGAGCGAACGCGCGAGATTGGCCTGCGCAAAGCACTTGGAGCGCGCAAACGAGACATTCTCATACAATTCCTGACCGAATCTTCTCTCCTGAGTTTGATTGGCGGTCTGATAGGTATCTTACTTGGCTGGGTCATTGCTTACATCGTTGGGCAGGTGGCCGCTGCCACGGGCAATGCCTTTACCCCGGCGGTTGGGTTAGATGCCATCCTGTTGGCAACCATCACATCCACCATTATTGGCTTGTTTTTTGGCATTTACCCTGCCAATCGCGCCGCCAACCTTGAGCCAGTCGAAGCCTTGCGGTACGAATAAAATGCAAATTATTCAAATTACCCCAGAACGGATTGCGGATTACGAATCAATCTCCATCGCCTTTGAAGTGCGCGAAATCTTGGCGGTCACAACTCCCGAAAACGGCCTGGGTGGCATTCAACTCATTCCACAGGCCGTTTCCCCTTACATCAAAGATTACGATTCTCTCGGCCCGCCGCATCTCTGGTTGACAGAGTTCAATACCGCCAACTGGGGCTTCTTCCTGGCACTCGAAGATGAACTTCCGCTGGGCGCAGCGGCGGTTGCCTGGGACACCAACGGCGTCAACATGCTCGAAGGTCGCCGCGACCTGTCCGTCCTGTGGGACCTGCGCGTCAGCCCGGCCTGGCGCGGACGCGGAATTGGCAAAGCCTTGTTCACTCACGCCGCCCAGTGGTCGCGCCAGCGTGGCTGCCACATGATGAAAATTGAAACCCAGAACATCAACATCGCAGCCTGCCGCTTCTATGCCGCCCAGGGCTGCATCCTCGGCGATATACGCCGATACGCCTACCATGACATCCCCGCCGTCGCCGACGAAGTACAACTCAACTGGTACATGGCGCTTTGAGAACTTGACTTCGACTATTATCTAATTGGAGAAGATAAGGTAAAATTAACCTGCGCTCGAAATCCCGCTTTTTTATACTGTTCGAGCCATTCGATGAAAGCCCCCTGGAGACCTCGATGAACGAAACCTACCACCAACTTAAAGCCCGCCTGGCCGAAATCGCCGACCTCAACCATGCCGCCGCCCTCATCGGCTGGGACCAGCAGGTTTACATGCCCCCGGGCGCTGCCGAAGAACACGGCAACATGCTTGGCACGCTTGGCAAAATTGCCCACGAAAAATTCACATCCGATGAAGTTGGCAAACTCATCGAGGCGCTCAAACAAGAACTGCCTGGCCTCGACCCTGATTCAGAAGAATACCGCCTCATTAAAGTCACCGCCAAAGATTACGACCAGGCCACCCGCGTCCCGGCCGATTTTATCGTCGAGCAGGCCCGGGTCACCACCATGGCCCATCAGGCCTGGGCCGAATCCCGCGCCAAAAACGAATTCCCTCTCTTCCAGCCGCATCTCGAAAAAATCCTCGAGCTCGTTCAGCGCTACATCACTTTCTTCCCGCCTGCCGACCATCCCTACGACACCCTGCTCGACAACTTTGAACCCGGCATGAAAACCGCCGATGTCAAAACCATCTTCGAGACTCTCCGCCCCCAGCAGGTCGAACTCATTCGCGCCATCGGTCAGCGCCCGCAAGTGGACGACTCCTTTATGCGCCTCGCCTACGACGAAAAAACAATGTGGGACTTCAGCAACGAAGTTGCCAAAGCCTTTGGCTACGACTTCAGCCGTGGCCGCCAGGACCCCACCGTCCACCCCTTCTGCACCTCCTTTGGCCACAACGACGTGCGCATCACCTCGCGCTGGGTCCCCGACCTGCCTTTTGCTCTGCTCTTTGGCACCATGCACGAGACCGGCCATGCTCTGTACGAACAAGGCATCGGCAGCGTCTGGAGCCGCACCCCGCTCGAAAACGGTGCATCGCTTGGCATCCACGAATCCCAAAGCCGCATGTGGGAAAACCTGGTAGGCCGCTCGCGCGCCTTCTGGCAGCACTTTTACCCCAAACTACAACAGCGTTTCCCCTCTCAACTCGGCAATGTCAGCCTCGAGCAGTTTTATCGCGGCATCAACAAAGTCCAGCCCTCCTTCATCCGCGTCGAAGCCGATGAAGCCACCTACAACCTGCACATCATGCTGCGGCTCGAAATCGAAATTGACATGCTCGAAGGCAAAGTCGCCATCAAAGACCTGCCTGAAATCTGGAACGCGAAAATGCAAGACTACCTTGGCATTGTTCCACCTAACAACGCGCTCGGCGTCTTACAAGATGTCCACTGGTCGGGCGGCATGGTTGGCTACTTCTCCACCTACGCCCTTGGCAACATCATCTCTGCCCAACTATGGGAAAAATTCAACACCATCAACCCCGACCTCGAAGACCAGATACGCGCGGGCGACTTCTCAGCTCTGCTCTCCTGGCTGCGCGTCAAAATTCACCAGTTTGGGCGCAAATATGAGCCGCAAGAGCTCGTCCAGCGCGTTACCGGCTCCAAAATTGACTCTGCGCCCTACATGCGCTACCTGCAAAAAAAATACACCGAAATTTACGGTCTGTAGTAAACTCACCTCCCGCAGCAAACTGCGGGAGGTGCTCTAAAAATGCGTAAAACGATTTTCCTTATCCTGCTTTTCTTCCTGTTCGGCTGTACTCGTTTGGAACAAGCCGCCGCGGGGCCAGTTGTCACCCTCGAACCTTCCTCCACGCCGGAGACTACGCTCCCCGCTCCAGCGGAAAATATCCCCACTGTCACCTTTATTCCCTTAAAAGAACCAAGCCTCGCCCCAACCTTCACCCCCACCGTCATCGTAGAACCGTTTACGCCCACGCTCCCTCCACTCACACCCACTGCCACCTCCCGCTGGCGCAGAACCTGGACCCCCTCGCCCACCCCCACCATCACCCTTACCCCCACGCTGGATGTCACCACCCGAATCCAACTGCGCATCGTCTCCCCTGGCCCGCTCTCCAAAGTCATCTCGCCAATTGAATTCGTGGCTCACATCAGCCCTGACTACACCGGACTGACCCGCGTTGAATTGATAGGTGAAGACGGGCGGGAACTGTACCGAAAAGTCTTTCGCACTTATTCCAACATCGGCTATTTCACCCGCGTTGACGAAAAAGTCACCTTCGAGTTGAAAGGCGCTGCTGAAATCGCCCGCCTGCAAATCAGCACCTACGACCCCCAGGGAAACATGCTGGCCTACAACTCTGTGCGGCTCATGTTACTTTCTGCCGGAGAAAACCAATTCACCCCGCCCTACCCGGCCCAGGACCGAATTGGCCTGCGCCTGAAGCGCGAGGCTGAAATCAGCGGCGGCACGCTCAACCTGCAAGGCGAAATCAACCCGATTAACGACACCCCGCTCATCATCGAACTCTTCGACTCTGAAGGCCGAATTGTTGGCTCACGCCTGCTGCAACTGTCCCCTGCCGATGGCAAATTTCAAATTTTCACCACCTCCATTCCCTACCAGGTCACCCAACGCACCCCTGTTCGTCTCGTTTTGCGCCAGTCAGATGACCGCATCAGCGGCTTGGCTTACCTCTACAGCCTGCCAATTTTTCTCAGCCCCTAGCGTCAGGCAGGTCCTCAATCGCTCCGCGCCCATCTTCAACCAACTCCCTGAAAAAGTTGCACAAACCATCCAATTTATGCGATAATCAAGCCAGCAGTACAACTGGCCGATGGGTTGCAAAATCTGATACAAAATTCTATAATAGTCAAGTATTTATGCCCCCAGGAAGCGTTTATGGCCTTTCAATTAAGCGATATTGAAACTCGCCTGCAAAATCTGATTGAGGTGCACCTCGTCAAGTACATGCCTGGCCCTAACTATCGGGATAGGATTTCTCGCCAACTGGCCGAAACTTTGCGCTCCAACCTGGCGACGCAAGGCCTGGATGAGAACGCCAATGTATTGCCTCATCAATTCCAGCTGGTCGTGCATCCTTCAATGATTTCGCAATGGCAGAAAGACCCGCGCCTCATTGAAGGCCTCACCAAAATCTTTCGCCTGGTTGCCAGCGAAATTGGGGTCAGGTTTGACGGCATTCTTTCTATCAGTATGTCCGGCGACCCGCTGGTTGAAATTGACGATGTACGAGTTCGTTTCCAAAAAGCAAATGCAGTCGCCGAAACTCAGGATATGCGCTTAATCGATGACCAGGATGCGCCTGCGCGCGCCGCCTTCCTGATTGTTGGGGGGACGAAAGTCTTCACGCTCAATCAGGCTGTCACCAACATTGGGCGCCGCCTGGATAATCACCTCGTCGTAGATGACCCGCGCGTTTCACGTTACCATGCCCAAATACGATATGTGCGTGGGCGATTTATTATCTTTGACCTGAACTCAACCGGCGGCACTTATGTCAACGGACAACGCATCAACCAGAGCGTCCTTTATCCGGGGGATGTGATTTCGCTGGCAGGCTTGCCAATTGTTTTCGGGCAAGATAACCCGCCTCCATCAATCCACACCGGCGAGACGGCGCCTCTTTCGCCGGCCAGCGGTGAACGCCGCACTGCTGTATTAAGAGATACTCCTACTGGTAACGCCGTAAACCCACAAAATCCACAAAACGAAGACCTGTCATGAGCGCCGTGCTCCTTTTGGGCTTGCGCATTATGGCAGCAATCGCCCTGTATTTTTTTATTGGCTGGACTCTTTACTTGCTTTGGCGTTCCTTGCAGCAAGAGACGGCTTTTCTAGCCTCTCGCAAAGTGACCCCCATCCATCTTACCATTCAGACCTCTGGCGAATCTTCGCAAACCCTGCGATTTACTCAGGGAGATATCTTGATTGGGCGCGACCCGGAATGTGAAGTCATCCTGGATGACGCCGCCGCATCTGCTCACCACGCGCGCCTGACCTACCATCATAATCAATGGTGGCTGGAAGACCTGCAATCGACGAACGGAACCAGACTTAACAACGAGATGGTACAAACAGCCACCATTGTCGTCAATGGGGACACTCTTCAGTGTGGGCAAACGGCCATCATCGTCAACCTGGAATAACCTGGAGAAACCATCTATGACAGAGAGCATCCACTTCGCCGTCATTGGCGGTTCGGGATTATATAGAATCTCCTCCTTAAGCAACGTAGAGGAATATCACCTGCAAACACCCTTTGGAAAGCCCAGTTCTCCAATTGTGGTGGGAACACTGGAAGGAAAACGAATTGCCTTTCTGGCGCGGCATGGCATTGGACATTTCATCTCCCCAACCGAAGTGAATTACCGCGCCAACATCTATGCCCTGAAAATGCTTGGCGCAAAACGGGTTATAAGCGTCAGCGCCTGCGGTTCGCTGCGCGAAGATTACGCCCCTGGCCACATCGTCATCCCCGACCAACTCTATGACCATACCAAAAACCGTGCGCGTTCTTTCTTTGGCGAGGGCCTGGTTGCGCACATTGGCGTTGCCGACCCGTTTTGCGCTGATTTAAGTCAGGATGTCTATCAATCCGTCAGAAATGCGGGTGGAACAGTTCATCAGGGCGGCACCTTCATTACCATTGAAGGGCCGCGATTCTCCACGAAAGCAGAATCGAACGTCTTCCGCGCCTGGGGCATGTCTATCATTGGCATGACCGCCTGCCCCGAAGCCTTTCTGGCGCGCGAGGCAGAACTGTGCTACGCTGTAATGGCACATGTTACCGATTATGATGTTTGGCACGTCTCCGCGGAACCCGTGACGGTTGAAATGGTCATCCAAACGCTCAACAAAAACACCCAACTGGCCCAGGAAGCTTTGCGCCTGCTGGCAAAGAATTTGCCCGAAGAAAAGCCCTGCGATTGTCACAACGCGCTGGCAACCGCCCTCATCACCAACCCGACGGTTATTCCGTCAGAAACCCGACAAAAACTTGCTGTACTGGTGGAAAAGTATCTGCCGAACACGTAATCCGTAATCCATGTAAAAAAAATGGTTATTACGAATTACCCCCTTAAACCTTCAACTTGTTTCCTTCTTATCTTCCCCCCGCATCCATTCAGAGCCGCTTGCTCAAACTGGCAGGGCTGTTTCTGTTCATCAACGCCCTGGCGCTCACCCTTTCTCCTGCGGCGCGCGCTCGCAGTTGGGTTGTGGACCTGCGCTGGTCGCACTGGATTGGAGTACTTGCCTGGCTTATTGTGGTATATCTGGTCCATCGTCAGTTCAGCCGTTATATCCCCGATGCAGACCCTTACCTTTTTCCCATCGCTGCCCTCTTGGCAGGCTGGGGATTGCTCTCCATCTGGCGGCTGAGCGAGGGGTTTGGAGCACGTCAGGCTGCCTGGCTGGTTATCAGCATGGTGGTTTTGCTGGTCGGATTGAAATTCCCCCAAAATCTCGACATCCTGCGTCGCTATAAATATCTTTTTCTGACGAGCGGCCTGCTTCTAACCGCGCTGACGCTGGTGCTGGGGACGAACCCTGGCGGCGCCGGCCCGCGCCTGTGGCTGGGATGCTGTGGCGTCTATTTGCAGCCTTCCGAGCCGCTCAAACTGTTGCTCATCGTCTACCTCGCCGCATATTTTGCGGGCAGAAACGCTGCCCATGCCCGGCTGCTCCCCCTGCTCTACCCTACCCTTTTTCTCACCGGTCTGGCGCTGCTGGTCCTGTTCTTTCAACGCGATTTGGGAACCGCCTCGATATTCATCTTCCTTTACGCCGCCATTGTCTACATGGCGAGCAACAGGCGCATCCTTTTGCTGGTTTCGCTTGCTATCCTGGTGATTGCCACTCTGGCAGGCTATTTCCTGGTGGATATTATCCAGACCCGCATCGACGCCTGGCTTGACCCATGGGCGGACCCCTCGGGCCGTTCTTATCAAGTGGTCCAATCCATCCTGGCAATTGCCAACGGCGGCCTGGATGGACGCGGATTGGGCATGGGCGCGCCCGGCCTGGTCCCCGTGGCTCATTCCGACTTTATCTTTACCACCATTGGCGAGGAACATGGTTTGTTAGGTGGCATTGCGTTGTTTATTCTGCTCGCCATGCTTGTCATGCGAGGATTCATCATCGCCATTCGCGCCGGGAGCAATTTCCGCCGCCTGTTGGCTGCCGGAATTGCAACTTACTTCGGTGCGCAGGCCATTCTCATCATTGGCGGCAATCTGCGCCTGCTTCCATTGACCGGCGTGACTCTGCCTTTTGTTTCTTATGGGGGTTCGTCCCTGCTGACATCTTTCCTGGCCCTGCTCATCCTCATGCAAATCAGCAACGAACTGGACGAAGAACCCGCCCCGCTCTCCCGCCCTGCGCCCTATTTGCAAATTGCCGGGCTGCTTTACCTGGGCCTTTTGGCCTGTGTTTTGTCCTATGGCTGGTGGGCCGTTTGGCGAACCGATGACCTGCTCACTCGCACCGACAATCCTCGCCGTGCCATTGCAGAACGCTTCGTGTTGCGCGGCAACCTGCTCGACCGCCGCAACCAGGCAATTACCTCGGTTCAGGGTCAGGTTGGCAGCTATCAGCGCCAATACAACATCCCGGCTCTGTCCTCCGTCGTTGGTTATACCCATCCAGTTTATGGGCAGGCAGGCCTTGAACAAACCCTCGACTCTTATCTACGCGGCTTGCAAGGCATCCCCACCCTGCAAATCTGGTGGGAACATGTCTTATATGGCACGCCTCCGCCTGGTCTGAATGTGCGCCTGAGCCTTGACCTGACCATCCAGGCAGTAGCCGATTCGTTAATGAGCGATAAGCGTGGAGCAGTCGTTTTAATGAATGCAGAAACAGGCGAAATCCTGGTGATGTCCTCTCACCCAACCTACAACTCAAACCACCTGGATGAAACTATTTTTTCTGCGCCCAATGCCCCGTTGTTGAACCGCGCTACCCAGGGACTATACCCTGCGGGCGACATTGTTGAACCTTTCTTACAAGCAGAGTATCGAACAGCGCTTGTTACTTCAGAACAACGCAGCAATTTATACGAAAAATTAGGATTTTATGAACAACCCGCTCTGCGGCTGCCCACCACCATCCTTGCGGAGACGGCAGATTTGCGCGCCTCAACGCCGCTCGACCTTCGGCTTAGCCCGGCGCAGTTAGTTCGGGCCGCAGCCGCGCTGAGCAATCATGGAATTTGCCCGGCAGGCCAATTGGTCATGGCAGTCAATACGCCTATCCAGGGCTGGGTCATCCTCCCTTCTCTGGAGCAAACTAGGCAGTGTTTTGCCGAAAATAATGTTGAGGAATTCTTGAAGCAAGAAACCGGCACGTTTTGGACGCACACCGGCCATGGTGAAACGGCAGACAGCGCAACTCAAAACACGTCAGTTGATGGAGTGGCCTGGTTTATAGGGGGGACAACCTCCGGCTGGCAGGGAACCCCTTTAGCCATTGTGGTCGTTCTGGAAAATAATAACCGCCTCCAGGCGCGTGCTGTTGGTCAGGCAGTCTTGGAGGCGGCCGTTAAGTGACGCAATTTACAAATGTGTCTTACTTTGAACTATAACCAGGGCCTTTGGAATAATAATCGGCATTAAGTTGAATGTCGCCCGTCAGGTCAACGACTTCGCCTGCCGTAAGCTGTTTAACGCTGTCAAGCACAACGGCCTCGCCGTGATGATTGGTTCCTTCATAATGGCCAGTGAGACCAACTTTGTTGATAAATTCACCGCCCTTGGCCGTATATGCCGAAGGAACTTCATCTTCAGGGAAGATGGCAGCATACGGACATTCCGGTACGCAAGCACCACAGTCGATGCAGGTGTCGGGGTCGATATAAAATATCGGCCATTCTTCCTGCGGTTTGCCGGGCGTAATACATTCCACCGGACAAACTTCCACGCACCCGCTGTCGCGCAGGCAAAGGCTGGTAATTACGTGCGTCATACGAGTTCCTCCTCTGATGAAAGTCCCGCACTTTGGGCGGGAGATTGATTGAAAATCCGATTGGACAAATTCATTATATCAAAACCCGCGCCCGAAGGCGCGGATTGTTTTACTCACCCAAAGAGTGGCTTTATTTTCCAAAGCGGCGAGCCACAGCATCCCAATTGACCACATTCCACCAGGCAGACACGTAGTCGGCGCGGCGGTTCTGGTACTTCAGGTAATAAGCATGTTCCCAGACATCGATGCCCAGCAACGGCTTGAACCCATCGGTGAGCGGGTTATCCTGGTTGGCGGTTGAAACAACGGCCAGCTTATTGCCTTTTTCGACCAGCCAGGCCCAGCCAGAGCCAAAACGGCCCATTGCCGCTTTATCAAATTCGGCTTTGAAGTTGGCAAACGAACCAAAATCGGCTTCGATGGCTTTGGCAAGCGCGCCAGTTGGTTCGCCGCCCGCGTTGGGCGCCATGATTTGCCAGAACATATCATGATTCCAGTGACCGCCGCCATGATTTCGGACAGCGGTGCGAATGTCTTCAGGAACATCGGCCAGACGGGCAACCAGGTCATCCAGACTCCACCCACCGAGTTCAGGGTGCTTTTCAAGCGCGGCATTCAGATTGGTAATATAAGCCTGATGATGCTTGGTATGGTGGATGTTCATGGTCTGCGCATCAATGAAAGGCTCAAGCGCTTCGTATGCATAAGGAAGTTTGGGAAGTTCAAAGGCCATCGGGTTTTCTCCTGGTTTTTGTTATCGGGGCGCGGATGAAACTCCACGTTATGAATAGGATTGACGAAAGTTTTTCTGTGCTTTAGGATTACAGAGACATTCTAGCCGGGTGAATACCGAAAATCAATTCTGTAATCGGATGATTCGTATCGCCAATACGGGTGATACCACGTCCAGCCCGCTCCCACCCTCCTTCAGGTTGATGTTTTTAGATGGGTGGGGGAGAGAAGGAAGTATTTTGAACGCGACTCACCGTAACCCTGCCCTGTTTTACCTCGCCATAGCGGGCGGGGTGCTTGCCGTTTCGACTGCGGCGATTTTTATCCGCTACGCTCAGCAGGATGTTCCTTCACTGGTGATTGCTGCAGTGCGATTGACGCTGGCCTCGCTGATTCTTGCTCCCGTTGCCCTGGCGCGTCACCGCGCGGAATTAAGCCGCCTCTCGCGTCGCGAATTGGGGCTGGGACTGCTCTCTGGCTTTTTCCTGTCCCTGCACTTTGCCACCTGGATTTCTTCCCTGGAATTTACCTCCGTAGCAAGTTCGGTCGTGCTGGTCAGCACCACTCCTCTTTGGGTGGCCATTCTCTCCCCGCTCGTTTTGCGTGAAACCATCAGCCAGACAACCCTTTTTGGGCTGGTGCTGGCTCTGCTCGGTGGGACGGTAGTTGGCCTGAGCGAAACCTGTCAGATTCAAAACAGCCTGACTTGCCCGCCCTTCTCCGAATTTTTGCAGGGACAGGCGCTGTGGGGCAACTTCCTGGCCTTGTGCGGGGCCTGGATGGGGGCTGGATACCTCTTGATTGGCCGCCGACTGCGGGCGAAGATGTCGCTTATCCCTTACATTTTCCTTGTCTATGGAATGGCCGCGCTCGTTCTCATCGTCATCATGAGCGCGGCGGGACAATCCCCTTTGGGTTACCCGCCGATGAACTACTTGTGGATGCTGCTCCTGGCGCTGGTGCCGCAACTGCTGGGGCATTCGACTTTCAATTGGGCATTACGCTATCTACCGGCCTCTTTCGTAGCGGTTACGCTGCTCGGCGAACCGATAGGCTCCACCATACTGGCCTTTTTCATCCTGCGCGAAGCCCCCTCCGCGCTTGAAATCATCGGCGGGATTCTGATTTTGGCGGGGATTTATGCGGCGGGGAGGGAGTAATCGGTTGTCAGTGAACAGTAATCAGTGAAAACAAACATCCCGAAGGAATTGACCTTCGGGATGTTGCATTTAGCGGTGATAGAGATAATTCAATTCCCGGATGCGCCATTTCAGGTCATCGGTCAGGCAGTCAGGGGGCATTCGCCAGGACCAGAAGCCGCCCACTTTGCCGGGGAAGTTCATGCGCGCTTCGGTGCCGAGGTTCAGGAAGTCTTGCAGGGGGGCAAGGGCAAACACGGCCACCGAGGCCCAGGCCGAGCGAATCAGGTCCCAGGCAAAGTCGTTACCGCTAATGTTAAGGTAGCGGCGGGCAAAGTCGAGTTCATGCTGCGGGGCAGTGCGATACCAGCCCCAGGCGGTGTCGTTATCGTGCGTGCCGGTATAAACCACGCAGTTGCGCGGGTAGTGATGCGGCAGGAAGGGGTTGTCTGGCCCGGAAAAGCCAAACTGGTAGATTTTCATGCCAGGCAGGCCGAGCGTATCGCGCAGTTCAATGACATCCGGGGTGATTTCGCCCAAATCTTCGGCAATGATGGGCAGGTCGCCGAGGGCTTCTCGAATGGCGATGAACAGGTCAATTCCGGGGCCGGGTACCCAGCGCCCATTTTGGGCGGTTGGCGCGCCGCCGGGGATTTCCCAATAACCGGCAAAGCCGCGGAAATGGTCAATCCGGACAATATCCACCGTGCTGAGGGTGGCGCGAATGCGCTCAATCCACCACTTGTACCCGGTATTCTTATGCACATCCCAGCGATAGAGTGGGTTGCCCCATAACTGACCAGTCGGCGAGAAGTAATCGGGCGGGACGCCCGCCACCACGGTCGGCTTGCCGTTTTCGTCCAGGTAGAACAGGTCGGGATTGGCCCAGGCGTCCGAGGAGTCCATCGCCACAAAAATGGGGATATCCCCAATGATTTGAAGCCCTTTACTGTGGACGTAACTGCGCAGGGCACTCCACTGGCGAAAGAACAGGAACTGACGGAATTGCTGGCGGCGGATGGCGTCGGCGTGTTTTTCACGGGCCTGGGCGAGGGCTTTCGATTCGCGCTGGCGCAGGGCTTCGGGCCATTCGTTCCAGGCTACGCCGCCGTTGGCGTCTTTGAGAGCCATGAACAGGGCAAAATCGGCCAGCCAGGAATTATTTTCAGCGCAGAAAGACTCGAATTCAGCCCGCAGGGGAGTATCGGGCATGGCCTCGAAGCGGCGATAGGCCTTATCGAGCAGGGCTGGTTTCCATTGGTAAATCAGCCCATAATCTACAGTCTCGGGCCATTTTGGCAGGTCGCTAAAGTCTTCTTCGGTTAACAGGCCGTCGTTCTTGAGGAAATCGGGGCTGACCAGGTAGGGGTTGCCCGCAAAGGCCGAGAAGCACTGGTAGGGCGAATCGCCGTAGCCAGTGGGGCCGAGTGGAAGCACCTGCCAGAGTTTGCAACCGGTTTCGGCCAGGTAGTCAATGAATCGGTAGGCGGCGGCGCCCAGGTCGCCAATTCCGTAAGGGCCGGGGAAGCTGGTGGGATGCAGGAGAATGCCTGAGGAGCGTTTGAAGGTCATGAAAGCCTCGCTTTGAAGTTTCGTTTGACGGTCTCGCGGCTTACCGCGCGAATGAGAAATTTATAAGGACTGATACAAATCCACATATTGCCGGGCCGATTTCTCCCAGGAGAAATCTTCGGCCATGGCGGCGCGCTGCATGGCTTGCCAGGTTTCGCGGTTGCGGTAAATCTGAATGGCGCGGCGAATGGTGGCGGCCATGACTGCTGGAGATGCGTCGGTAAATAAAAAGCCGGTTCGTCGGTCAGCGATGGTGTCGCGCAAGCCGCCAGTGGCGCGCGCCAGCGGAATTGCGCCGTAGCGCATGGCTATCATTTGCGCCAGGCCGCAGGGTTCGTAGCGGGAAGGCATGAGCAGCAGGTCAGCTCCGCCATAAATCTGGCGCGAGAGACGGGCGTCAAAGCGAATGACGGCTGCCACGCGGTTGGGAAAATTGGCCTCGAGCAGACGGGCTGCTTCTTCGAGTGAGGCATTGCCTGTACCCAGCAAGATGGCTTGCCAGGGTTGGGCCGTGACCATGCGCAGGGCGTTGAGGGCAATATCTACGCCTTTTTGGAAGTCAAACCGCGTGACCATTGCCAGGAGGGGGGCATCGGGCATTTCCATCAGCGCAAATTGGGCTTGCAGGTTGGCTTTGTTGCGGGCGCGCTCGTCGAGGCGGGCCGCGTCGAAATTTGATTCGAGCGCGCTATCTTTGGCCGGATTCCACAGGGAGTAATCAATGCCGTTGACAATGCCGGTGATTTTGGCGTGGTTGGCTTGCAGGTAGGTTTCCAGTCCATAGCCATATTCGGGAGTCTGGATTTCTTCGGCGTAGGAGGGAGAGACGGCTACGATTTCATCGGCGGCCCATAATCCCTGCCCCATGGGCTGGCGGCGCGCCCATTCGGGCAGGAGCGGCTCTTCGATGGGGGGCAAGCCATAAGCCAGGAGCGCGTTTTCGGCTTCTGCGCCCATGTAACCCAGGTTATGCACCGAAAAAACGGTCTTGACGCCCTTCCAAAACGGGTCATCCTGCATTCGGCGGACCTGATAGACGCTAGGCGCGGTGTGCCAGTCGTTGGCATGGACAATGTCAGGACGCCAGTCCAGTCGTCGCGCCATTTCCAGCGCGGCAATGGAAAAAAAGACATATTTTTCGCCATCGGCCAGTGGGTTGGGGTCGTACACTTTGAGCGAACCGGTGACTGGCGCGCCGGAAATCAGGTAGACCGGCAAGCCTTTGACATCGGTGCAAAAAACCTGGGCGGGAATTTCACGGCCATAACTGGGAATGGTGAATACGGTTTCGCGTACCAGGCTCAACCCATCGGCGCGGATGGAGGCGTGGAAAGGGATGACGAGGCGGACATCGATGCCCTCGCCCAGCAATTGCAGCGCGTAGGGCAGTGACCCAGCCACATCACCCAGGCCGCCGACCTTAACAAATGGGTCGGCTTCGGATGCCAGGAAGAGAATGCGCAATGGTTTCATGAAGGGGAATTTTACAACAGTTTCTTGAAAATTCAGGATGGGAGTTGTCGGGCAATTTGCCGGTCGATTTTGCCCATTGGGTAAGATTCCAGTTCGGAGAGGGGAACCCACTGCAGGGTGGGTGATTGGGGCGGGGGTTCCGTGAGTTGGCACAGCCAGGGGGTTTCTCTCAGGTGAAAGTGGGTATAGGCGTGCTGAATTTCCGGCAGGCGCGTCAGCGGGGTTACTTTGAGCGCGTAGGATGCTTCGATAGCGGTCATCAGGGATGGAGCGGAGTCGTCTTCCACTTCTGCGGCGGGAAATTCCCATAGTCCGCCGAGCAATCCTGTGGCGGGGCGGCGGTTGAGGAGGGCTTTTCCATCTAAAACGATGACGGCGGCGGCTTTGCGTTTGCGAGGAACTCTGGTTTTGGGTTTGGTGACGGGACGTTGCTGCTGGTTTCCTGCCTGGCGGGCAAGGCAGATTTCTTGCACGGGGCAAAGCAGGCAGCGGGGGTTTTGGGGCAGGCAAATCGTTGCACCCAGGTCCATGAGGGCCTGATTGTAGTCACTGGCGCGGCCCGGTGGAAGATGGGTTTCGGCTAGATTCCAGAGAGCATTTTCGCCTTCGGTAGAGTCGGCGGGCAGAGAGATGTCGAAGACACGCGCAAAGACCCGTTTCAGGTTGCCATCCAGGGTGGCAACATCTTGCCCGAAGGCGATGGAAGCGATGGCTGCAGCGGTGTAGCGGCCAATGCCGGGCAGTTTGCGCAATTTGGCGATGTCATGGGGGAGTTGTCCCCCGTATTCAGCCAGGACGATTTGGGCGGCTCGATGTAAGTTGCGGGCGCGGCTGTAGTAGCCCAGGCCCTCCCAGGCGGCGAGGACGTCTTGTTGCGGGGCAACGGCCAGGGCCTGAAGGGTGGGGAAGCGTTTCATCCAACGCGCGAAGTAAGGGATAACAGCTTCGACTCGGGTTTGCTGAAGCATGATTTCGCTGACCCAAACGGCGTAAGAATCAGGATGCCCGCTCTTTTGCCCAGCGGGGTTTCGCCAGGGGAGGACGCGGGCATGTTGTTGGTACCAGGCCAGGATGCGCCAGGCGAATTCAGTCATCAGAGCATTTGGCCGTTAAAATTGGAATCCGCCCTTGCCGGGAACGACTTTGTGAGAATAGTTTTTGACGAAGGCCTCGAGTTTGTCGCGCAGGCCTTTCCATTCGACCGAGCCAAGTACGCGCTGCGCGCCGGGCAGGTCGGGGGCCAACAGAGCGACCATGATTTGAGGATATTCGCCATAGATGGTGGCCCAGGCTTCGACCGGTTCGAGACCCAGACGCTGGACGCCCGGAATGAACTCGCCAATGACGAATTCGAAGTATTCCTGTTCGCGTTCGGGGGCAATATCCCAGGTGAGGAGGAGTTTGACGGGCATAAGAACTCTTTTTATTTATTACGGAAGCGAAATTCCGTCTTACGCGCTGGATGCGAGGTTGAGCACGATAACTTTGGTCTCTTCCGGCAAGCCAGAACGCGAGATTTTGAGGGAGGGGGCGGCCTCGGCAGTGGTTAATCCCATTTCTTTCAAAAATTTGGAGAGCGGGTCCAGTGGAAGTTTGCAGGCTTTCAGGCCATAATGCATGGGGATGACAATGTTGGGTTCGAGCAGAGAGATGACTTCTGCGGCTTTGGCTGCGTTGAGGCCATTGCCGCCGCCGACCGGAACCAGGGCGATATGCACCGTGCCGAGGGCTTCCACTTCGGATTGGGTAGGGACCTGACGCAGGTCGCCCAGGTGGGCGACGTTCAGACCATCGTAATCAAATACATAGAGGGTGTTGCGCGGTTTTTCGACGTTTTTCTTGCCGTTGGTATCGGTTTGGACGCCAGTGATGAACACGCCGCCGATTTCAAACTCGCCGGGGCCGTTGATGCGGTGGGATGTGCCTTTGACTGCGCTGGTGAAGTTATGTCCTGGCGCTTCATGGCTGACTGTGACAATATCCGCTTTCAGGCGCAGCGGCTCGTAGCCGACGACTTCGCTATCGAAGGGGTCGGTGACGACGCTGGCCATGCCGCGCTCGGTGAGTCGAAAACAGGAGTGTCCGTACCATGTGATTTCCATTGAATTTTGTTACCTCCTTATCAATTATACCTGCTGTCAAGTGTTCAAACAGGTTCAGGTATTGTAATTTTTGGACAGGCCGTATCTTCTTGTGTTTAAAACAACTCGTCCAGCAAAATGTAATATCTTATTTTTTCCCAATCTGGTTCGAGTTCAAGCAGGTTGAAAAACAAGCTGAGATGTTTTTGGTCGTTGCCCATGTCATGTTGAATGGAACGCACGCAAAAGGCGATGTCGTACCATCGGTCGGCTTTTCCGCTTCTGCCCAAGTCGATAAAGCCGCTGATGTGATGATTGGCAATGAAAATATTGCTGTCGCCGAAATCGCCGTGCGAAAAGACCAGTTCCTCGCTGGGTTTGTGCGTTTTTAGAAAAGTATATAAGTCATGGGGGTCTTGGAAGGGGGTATCGTCTTCCCAATGTTCAGCGTCAATATCAGCCAGGTTATGTTGAAGCAGGTAATTCAATTCATTCAGGCGATGGTCTATATCGCTGATAAAAGGGCAATCGGACACGCTGATGGATTGACAAAGCCTGATGCCTTCGCTGTAAATGCGAATCATGTTTTGGGGGTCACGCACTCTTTGGTAGTATGCGTATCCTGCCTCGCCATTTATCTCACGCATCAGCAGAAATTTTTGGTTTTCATGTTGTTCAAAATGCAACACTTCTGGGACGGGCAATTTGCCTGCCAGCCAGAGCATTACATCTTTTTCGCGTTCGACGTCGTAGGTGGTGCCATGATATTGGCTGTCTGATATTTTTAAGTAGAGATTTTCACTGCGCCCAATTAATTGATACACGCGTGCGGGGGACATACCTTCCCTATCTTTTACAAAATGATAATTTCTGGTAATTTCACTTAATTGTTTGGAAAGTTTTAAACCTGACATGGCATTTTTGTTTGGAATAATTTTTGCGCTCTTGGCCGCAGGAAGGTGGTTGCGCGGCGCGTCGAAGTGGATTGATGCGCCGTAAGCCTGACCAGGCAAGGTCATGGTTGTTCGCTTGTATCAGGAATGGGGATTAAATTTTCCAATCAGCATAATACCCGCGATACTCCTCTGGCAACAGGCTGGCGATGTGCGCCATTACCAGGTCGGTATTATGCTGGCGGCATGTGCGCCTGGCCTCGCCGCGTCCATCTATTGGCGGCAGGATAAGCGGCTTGCCGATGGTCATGGTGAGTGGCGGGCGCAGGCCGCGGATTGCTTTTTTGAAAAAATCATCCGTTGTGCCGGTGATGCCTACTGGGACGACTGGCGCATTGGTCATCTCCACCAGGAAGGCCAGCCCCGGCCGGGCCTGCCGCATGGCTACCGAATGTGTTCGCCCACCTTCGGGCGACATCAGGAGCGGGTAGCCAGATTTGAGAACATGCGCCACCCGCTCCAGCGCCTGGCGGTCATATTCGCCGCGTCGGACGGGCGTTGCGCCGAATAGTCTGACGAGCAGGTTTTGTCCAAACGCCGCGCGTTCCCAAATATCAGAAGCACCCAGGGCTTCAATATTTTCTGGCCAGAAAGTGAGCGCAAAGGGTGGGTCGAAGGTAGAGATGTGGTTGATGACGGCAATGTAGGGCTTACCAAAAGGCACATTCTCGATGCCGCGAATGGTGACTGACGCAAGCAAATGGAACAGACCGCGAAAGAATGGGCGCATCAACGCGCGGGCGATTTGGTTGCCGAGCGGGACACGGTAAGGCACGTTCATGCTTTGCACAAGTCGTAGGCTTTTTCAAAGACCTGGTCTGCGTCGAGCTCGTCCGAGTCGAGAATCACGGCATCGGCGGCGGGTTTGAGCGGGGCAACCGCGCGGGTTGAATCAATCCGGTCACGGTCACGCACTTTTCCCAGCACATCCTCGTAATTGGCCCGGCCTCCCCGCTCCAAAATTTCCTTGTGGCGGCGGTTGGCGCGTTCTTCAGGGGAGGCATCCAGGTAGATTTTTAAGTCGGCTTCGGGCAAAACCACTGTGCCAATGTCGCGTCCTACCATCACCACTCGCCCGCGCATTCCAATGCGGCGCTGTTGGGCGGTGAGGGCTTTGCGCACGCCGGGATAGGCCGAAACCACTGAGACATTTGCATCCACGCTTGCTTTGCGAATCTCCCAGGTGATGTCATGACCGTCGACGACGACATCGCAGGGGCGGCCATCTTCCAGTGAGGGAGCGGTTACTTCGATGGGAACATCCTCTGCCAGGCGCGTGACGGCGGCTTCATCATTTATATCAATGCCCCGGTTTAAAGCCAGCCAGGTGACTGCGCGATACATCAAGCCGGTATCAAAATATAAATAGCCAAGAACTTCTGCCAATCGGAACCCCAGCGTAGATTTGCCCGATGCGGCAGGGCCGTCGATGGCGATAATGGATGGAACGGGCATGGAAAATTAACCTTTCAGGAAAGAGTGAGAAAAATCCGCCTGAGTGTTGGGTTTGGCTCAGGCGGGTTTATTTTATGGAAGTTGGTTCTGTGAGTCAATGAAGAGGTCGCCTCGCACCCACAGGATGAGCAATTCCTGTCCCTCTGTGGCCTGGTGGTGAAACATCCAGCGCAGCCAGTCGGCAGGCTGAAATTCATCCCAAAATGCCTGGGTACGCCAGACAAAATCCTGACCGCGATAACTGGCCTGGAGTTCGGGGCTTTCGGTTTCTGCTGGAACAATCAGGACGGCTGGATTTTCAGTGAGGGCGGTTGCATTTGTAATGTTAACATTCCAGTCGCGCAGCGTCCAGCGCAGGGCTGGCGAGTCGATGCCAGAGACGGTAATCGCCAGCGGTTGGGCAGGGTTCAGTTGCCAGCGCGAGACCTCCTGCAACTGGTTGACCAAATGCCTGGAATAACGGGCAGGCAGGCCGGGGGGCCACATTTCGGCGGTCTGATAGGCGCGCAAACCACCGGCTGCCATGGCGGTGGATAGGCTGAATATGGTCAGTATGACCAGTCCACCCCATACGCTGCCCTGTTTGGCAACCGAGACCGACCATCCGTAAGCGACCATGAAGATGCTCAGCGCCAGCAAGACCAGCGATGCGCCCATTAACAGCCAGCGCAGTTGCATTTGTTCCGGCGTGAGCGGTACGAGAGCAATGTTGGTGAAATTAAACCCTGCAAATACCAGGATAACGATGGTAAACGCCATCATGCCAAGCGTTTCCCAGGTTTCACCTTGAATGGGTTTAAGGTGCTGTGTTACTTCCAGCGCGGCCAGCGTCCAGAGCGGGAGCAGTGCCCAGGCCAGGTCGAACACCTGCCGGCCAGGGTTTGCCAGCGCCAGCACCAGGGCTGTCCCTAACCACAACCCGAGGGCGATGGTCTGGTCATCACGGTTTCGAATGCCGCGAATCAGCGAGATGACTGCCAACAGGACTGCCGGAAACTGATAGATTGCGAGCGCAATCAGCAGCCGCCGGGCAGGGACAACCTCCCCAAAATAAGGTAGAGAGGAGCTTTCCAGGTTGACCCAACTGCTGAAATAAGCAGTCAGCGACTGCGCCCCTGCGCCCAATCCATTTGGCGCAAGCAGAAATAGACTGCCAACGGCCAGGAAAGTCCCGACGGTGTAAGCCAGGGCGCGCCAGAGTTCGCTACGCTCGAAGCGGATGACCGCCAGACTGGGAGCAAGGCTGCGCGCCAGGCCGTAAGCAATTCCCAGGCCAATCAGTCCCGGCCACAACTGTGGCCCGCCCAGCAGGGACAGTCCCGCCAGTACCCCGGCGGCGTGGGTCTGTCCATTTCTCCATGCGCCCCAGGCGAGCGTGAGCGCGCTGACAGCGAGGATGGGGCTGCCCGCTAATTTTGACAATGCCAGAAAACCGGGGTCGAAGGCCAGCAGGAAGGCCAGCACCAGGGCGGTTTTCTCGCCCAGCCGGTCGCGGAAGAAGCAGGGCGCAATGACCAGCGCCGCGCCAGACAGGGCCGGGACCAGTCGCGCTGTGAATTCGCCTGCCTGTAGAACGAAGAATGCCAGCGAGGTCAATAGCACGTACCCTGGCTGCGGCCCAATGTCTGGGCGTAGTCCGTTTGCCAGTTCAAAAGCTTGCATGGCCCAGCGGGCTTCTTCATCGGTCAGCGGCCACGCGTCCAGCCGCAGCAGGCGCAGGGTGAGGGCCAGCCCAAATGCCAGGGCGTAAAGCCAGAATTGCCAATTACGAGAAGGAGAGGAAGTTTCCATTGGTTAGGACCTGGTTTTATTATGCCATACAAAACGCCGATAACTTGCCCTATGGCACTTCGTAAATCACCACTTGCCCCTGGCGATAGATTTCGCGCAGGAAAGTAGCAAATTTATCTTCAGCCACTGCGTATGTGCTGCGCTCCAGCGGGCCGATGTAGATGTAGCGGATATTATATTGCGTGATGATAGTGCGGGCGGTTTCCCAGTCGGTGGTCTGGTAGAGTGCAGCGATATCATCGCTGCGCGTGCCTTGTTCTTTGTATCCGCCGCGCCATTGGCCTTCGTGCCCCGGCCAGTTCAGCACATTGGGGTGACCAGTGTGGGTGGCAACCCGCGCAAACTCGCTGTAACTGCCGCCTACCGCCTCGGCCACCACGCCCAGCGGCAGGGTTTGCATGTATTGAATGGCCATATAGTCATCCGGGTAGTAGTCCATCAGGTAGGCTGCGCTATCGAGAGTGCGTTTGGATGGGTTTGCGACCTGAAACTGATTGGTCTTATTGGGCAGCGACAGGACGGGGTAGGTCAACCCCACGCCCAGAGTGACCGTCAGGATGAGGCTGCTGATGATCAGCCGCAGGCCGCGTGCCTCACGCAGCAGGACAAGCACGCCAAAGGAGGCCGCAATGGACCACAACGCCCAGGCCTGATAATAAAATTTGAAAATGGTGTTCATGCGCGTTCCAAACTGGTCGCGCAGATAAACGAATTCGGGGGCGAGGACGAGCAGGCCGCCGAACAGGATACACATCCACACAAAGGGCAGCGGGTCGCGCTCCGCTTCGGATTCGGCTGACTCCTGCCTGGCCGTTAAAAAGGCAAGCGCCGCCCCGATAAGCAGAACCAGCGTGAGCAGGCCGCCGCCAAACGAGAGCCGCCGGGCGAACGCCTCGCGCAGCACGTCTCCAAGCGAACTGACGCCCTGCGAACTGATGAGTACCCGCCCGGCATCGGTTTGCGCGGCAATCACGCTGATTACCAGTGAAAAGAGCGAGAGCAGGGCCGTGAACCCGATTGCTAGCAGCAGGCCAATTCGCCAGTTGGCGGCGCGGCTGCCAGCAGCATGAAGAATGAACAGAAAGAGCGGTGCGAACAGCGTGCCAAACATCACCCACAGGTGCGCGCCGCGCGTGGGGAAGATGACGTTGGGCAGAATTCCGCCTGCCTGTGAGGAAAAGGTCACATAAAAGGGCAGGTAGAGCGCGAGGCTGGCAACCCCTAACGGGATGGAGAATTTCAGCCAGTCTTCGAGCAAGTGCCAACCCCAGCCGCGTTCCTGCGCGAGAGATAGAACTAAGGCCCCTGTCACAATCGCCAGATAGATGGGAAAATCCCAGGTGTTCAGGAACGCCAGACCCCCTAGCACAACTGCCAGGGTGAAAAATCCCTCGGCGCGCAGGGGCAGTTTGAACCCGCGAAGGTTAAATTCGCCCTGCCAGCCGCCCAGGAACAGGTTGAATGCCATTCCCGCCGCCAGCAGGCCGAAAGGCATGGCTAAAACGTGTGGGTGCAGGTCGCCCAGCAGGTAGGAGAAAAAGGGAAACTCGTCAATGACCTCCACGAAGTTGCCCATCAGGTCGTAATCTTGCACCACACGCGAGGCGCGCCACCAGAACCAGAAGCGCGGTTCGCCCGTTAGGGGGGGGATTTCGCGCAGGTCTTTGATGTCCAGCCAGGTCCAGAAGTTGTAAGCCTCCAGGTTGGGGCGCACCAGCCTGCCGAGCGTTGTCCACAGATTCAAGTCGCCGGGTTGACCCGTCCAGCCAATTCCGCGTCTGTGCAAGAACTCGAGGAAACCTTCCACATTGCTAATGATGAGCAGGGAAAATGGCCCCAATAGAGATGCCAGCGCTCGCAGTGGCTGGGGGGGCGCGGAATGTTTCCAATAGGAGGTCAGCAGGTTATAGAGCAGGCCACCGGCTCCTGCTGCGCTCAGGGCAAAGACCAGGGCCAGCATCAGGTTGAAGGCCACGCTTCCGCTGGTAAAAGTGAACTTCGCTAGCAGGGCCGCCATCACATAGCCAAAGTAATAGTATGAAATGGCGTAGCCTGAAAGCCAGGGGTCATGCGGAGGAAAGGTTGGCGAGCGCAGGATGGCATTGATGAAAGCCAGTTCCATCGGCTTTTCGGTGCCGATGTTTTCGGGGTTATTGGCGCGCGCAAAGGCCATGAACGCAAAGGCCGCCAGGAACAGAATTTCAACCATGATGACCAGCACGCGGTTGGATTTGAGCCATTCGAGCATGGACGATAAACCATTGGGCCGTTCGTTGACTCTCGTCCATGTTGCCCAGGCCGATAAACCAGCCAGCGCCGCCAATGCCAGCAAAATCCCGCCGCTGTCGTTGCGAATCAACCCAAAGGAAACCGCCAGCCAGAAGATGAAAGCCCACAGGAGCAGGCCGAGGGCGCGGCTGAAACTGTAGCCCCGGTCGGCCAGGGCCGGGAACAGCCGCCAGGCCAGGGGGAAGGTCAGCAAACCGAGCAGGGAAAGGGTGAGATACCAGAGCAGGAAGGAGACCATAGTTCTTCGGAATGGTTCAGGACAGAGAGGGCGGCAGGGTGAACAAACCATCCGCGCCGCAGGGAAAATCAATCATATTCACGACGGCATCCATGTTCAGGGGGCCGTACAGGTGTGGAAATAAGGAAGAACTTGCAGGGAGAGTACTCGAATTGGCTGGATGAATGGGTGGTTCATGGCGCAATTCGGCTTTTAGCCGTTCCGTTTCGATTTCTAACAGTACCAATTTGCGCTGACCGCGATAAAAGGCGTTTGCTACATCTAAAATCTGGCGGCGCTGCGAGAAGTGGATGAAGCCCTCGCGCATTAAGCTGGCGGGGTGGTAAACCCCGCTTTGACGGGCCTTTAGCGCGGCGTTGCGGGTGGTGATGTGATAGACGAGACTCACCGAAGCACCTCGTAGATGGCAGTTTGCCCATTTTCATAAACTTTGTTCCATAATATTCCATTCAGCCGCTCGAACTTTTCTATTCCTTCGGGGTGGTAGATGCGTTCCAGTTGCCCGACGATAATATATTCGACATGATACTTATCGAGAAAGGCGCGGGCTTCGGTTCCGGTGGCGGTGGCGTAGAAATTGCCGATTTCAATAACGCGGTCTGTCACCCATGTCGATGGGAAGAGAGCGCGTTGTTGTCGCTGGTGCCAGTTCCAGCCTAGCACGCCTGGCAGACCGGTGTAGATGGTATACCGGGACCCCCAGCGGTATTCGGGTGTGTTGGCTTCCACGATGACCGGCGTGCCTTTGATGTTCTCCTGCATCCAGCGGATGGCTTCGTAGTCTTCGCGCAAGGTCATTTCCTGCTGGTCCCAATAGGTTGAATGACGCATGTACTCCATGCTGTCGAATGTGAAGGGCGTTTCGGCGCTCATGCGGTCGCGGATTTTGTCCATGCCGCCAGTGAACAAGTATAGCAAGGCGCCAGCAAACAAGATGGTGGCGGTGCAATACCAGAAGTTGCGCCAGCGAGCGTTCCACTGGTCGAACTCCTCCAGCAGCCAGCCAAACCCTGCCGCCGCACTGACGGCGAACAGAACCCAAACTTGCAGGTAAAACTTAAAAACGGTGTTCATGCGGCCAATGTCGCCAACCAGTACCACGAATTCGACCACCAGAGTCAGCACCAGGCCCGTACCTACCATGAACAAGGCCATCCGTTTGGCATCTGGCTGCCCAGGGCGCAAGATGAGCAGCAAGGCCCAGGCGGCCAGTGGGAAAGCCAGCCAGGCGATTTTAACATCCAGCACAAATTGCAGTAGCAGGGTGAGCGCCACCAGCAGAGCCAGGGCAATTTCGAGCAGGATGGTGTAAGGTTTGAGTTTTGCCAGCGCCGAGACGGGTGTCTGCGCCATCCATTGGCGGGTCTCCCAGGTCATCCATGAGACGATGATGAACAAGAACAGACCCCATTGGGTGAGATAGGACCAGATGGGCGTTTTCTCGTTCTTCCATAATTCGGCGCTCGAATAGCCAAGGCCGTACCAGCGGGCAAAGGGCTGATAGAACAGAAGCGCGCACAAGGTGAGCAATCCCATCACGCCCAGGGCCAGGACGGCACGCTGAATAAGCGGAGAAAGCCCAAAGCGGGGTTGGTTCCCAATTTCCACATAGCGGAAGGCCGCATAACCGGCCACGAGCGCGCCGAGAGCCAGGTAAGTTGGGAAGTCCCAGGTGTTGGTGGGGCGCAGCGCGCCAATCACCAGGCCGCCAAACGCCAGGGTCGCTAACCATTGCCAGCGGTTGAGATGCCGCCCCATGAGGATGGAAACCGCCCAGGCGATGACCAGCACGGTGAGCGGCAGGGCAATCATGTGCGCGTGCAGGTCGCTGTAAATGAATGTGAAGAGCGGGAACTCAGTGATTGCCAGGTCTCCAACCGGCATAACGCGGCTGGGGGCCCAATACCACTCGCCCCAACTGATGGGCAGAGGGTTGCCGGTTAATAGTTTCCCAAGCCCTTGTAAGGCCCAGGAGAGATGTTGGAAGATGGAGACGGAGGGGTCTTCCATGACTTCGTTGGGGACAATCATCTTTTGCAGGGCGCGATAGACCAGTTGGATTGTCCCTAAATTTCCAACGAGTACCAGGCCTGCGCTTGCCGCCAGCCCGGATAAAAGTTGAAGGTTGAAGGTCGAAAGGTTGCCCGGGTTGTCTGCTGAGAACTGCGCCCTGAGCCCGGCTACCAAATTCCAGGCGACTGAGAAACCACCCATGCCAAGCATCGCGAATAGGGTGGGCAGGACGAAGTTGTAGGCAATCGACGGCACGATTCCGAGCAGTTTGATGGGCGTGCCGACCAGCACGAAACCCCAATAGTAATAATTGATGTAGCCGTTTGCGTACCAGGGGTCATAGGGTGGGAAGGCGGTGCTTTTCAGGATGGCGTTCAGGTACGAAAAATCCATTGGGCGCTCGCCGCCGCGCCCTGGATGCCACAAGTCGGGGTTGCCAAGCCGAATGCCAAAATCTACCAGGAAGAAGGCCAGAAAAAGGACTTCGACCAGCAGGAAGTATTGGCGGTTGCTGCGCCATTCGGCGGCGATGGCGTCTTTTTGCTGCCAGAAGGCAGCAGTTCCCAGAAGGAGAATCAATGCGTAACCCCCGGCAATTACCGCCCGGCTGTATTCTCCGCCGAGCGAGCCGACCATCCAGGCGAACCAGGCCAGCAGCAAGAGGCCAGTCAGGCGCGAGAGCGGATAGCCCTTGTCGCTCAGCCCGGGCAGGAGCAGGCGCAGGAGAGGCCAGGTGAACAAGCCAAGAATGCCGATGGTGAGATACCAGAGCAGCAGGCCGAAAAGCGGAGCGGCGTTTTGCGGCCAGTTGTACGAAAATAACTCGCTCCACGTGCCGCTCATGCGCTGCCAGGCAAGTCGCTTGTCGGAAAGCATCAAGTCGCCAGGATAGTTGTTGGCTTGACGGGGGGTGATGCGCACCACTTTCGATAAATCCACTTTTTCCAAAATGGCTCGGGTGGCGTCTGCGTGATAGGCGTCTGTCTTCTTGAAAATCAGAACCTTGGGGGAGTCGTAGACGGTAAAGGCTTCCTCGGCAAATTGAGTGTTAATTTGATAGCCGAAAATCTCCGGGTAGGAGGTGAACGTCTTAACCAGTTCGAAGCCCAACTGCCCCTGGAACATGCCTGGTTCGGCAACGTTGTAACACCAGATGACATCTTTTTCGGGCGGGCAACCAATCAGCGCGCGGTAAAAGACCGTCGTCAGCGGATATCGTTCCGGTACGCGGGTCGTCGTCGCCCATTGGCGGTTCGATGTGATGAAAATGTAGTCACCACTCTCAAGATTGCCGATGAACCGTTCCAGTTTTTCCTGGTTGTCGTCCCAATACATTTCGAAATTCAGCTCGCCCTGGTAGATGCCGCCATACGCGTCATATCCATCCATGCGCAAGGGCAGGCCGTCATCCCACGAGGTTTCATGGATGGGCGAGGCCCCGCTGATTGAGAGCAGGGTACTGGATTTCAGCCGCAGATAGTAGGTGCGGTTTTTATCCAGCGTCACGGGACGGTCTAAGGTCAGGATGTATGACTGTCCTTTTGGATTGCGGCGCGGCGCGAAATCTGCCGTCAGGTTGGCAGTCGCCAGGATGTTCTCTGGAGCAAATGCCGCATCGGAAGAGAGTATTGCCGTGAGGGTTTGTTCACCGCTTTGGCTGAAATCTGCCGCATACCCGACCACGATTTGCTTCATCTCCCCAGAGGAGAAGGCCATAAACTGGGTATCATAGGGCAAATCAGGCGCGAACGCATATCCATATGGGACGGGGATAGGTTGGGTATAGATTGTGCCATCAGCCTGTTTGATATTCAAATTGAGTGGCCCTGGCACGTTTTGGAAAATCCAACGGGTAGCCTGCACGCGCGAATGCTCACGGGTGTAAATGCGGGTGAAGGCATACGTCCAGGCGGCTGTACCCAATAAAACGAGAAGGGCAAGCAACGGATAGCCAAAGCGGGAAAGAAAATTTGAAATTCCTGACTCGTAATCCTTACTTTCCCATTCATCATTTGTTCTGCGCGGGCCGTTGAAGATAAACCAGGCCGCGAACATCGCCAGCAGTGGATAAATGGGCAACTGATAGCGCATGGTCGGATTCCACTGCAGCGATTGCCAGGTAAAGTAAAATGCTGTCCAACCCCACAGCAGAATATGGACTTTCCAATCACCCTTTAGCATGCGCCAGCCCATGTATACGAACCCGGCCAATGCCAGCAAGCCAAGCGGCCAGCCCAGCCCCCAGGCAATAATGTTATAACCGGAGAACCAGATGGGTCTCCGGGCCCACTGCAAAGCAGGAGGAAAGTCTACATCCCCCGAAGCCTGGGCGCGCTGGTCAGCAATATTCTGCACCCATTGCGGGTTAGGAGTCAGACCAAAAAATCCTGGTCCGCTGAAGGCATACGGCTGGAATACCCGAAACGCCAGCACCGCGAAAAAGGCACCCAGCATGAGCAGGGCGAGCGAGGCTTCGAGGGAGAGACGACGATTGGGGATCGATGATTCGTGATTGGTTCGGCGGGCTTTGGTTTCGGTCGAATCCGCTTCGGCGTTCCGTTTCCTGGCTTCATCCGTTCTCCAGTCCGTTTCTATCCGCTTTTCCGTTTCATCCGTTCTCCAGTCCGTTTCTATCCGCTTTTCCGTTTCATCCGTTGTCCAGTCCGTTTCTGTCCGCTTTTCCGTTTCATCCGTTGTCCAGTCCGTTTCTGTCCGCTTTTCCGTTTCATCCGTTCTCCAGTCCGTTTCTATCCGCTTTTCCGTTTCATCCGTTGTCTCTCTCTGCTTCTCCGCTTCCAAATCCGCTCTCAGCCAATACCGCGCCAGCAGCGCTCCTGGTAAAAGAATCGCCAGCGGGGCCGCATTCAATTTGGAGGCCACCGCCGCGCCCAGGGCAACCCCAAAGCCGAAAACATTTAATACCAATGGCGAAAAGGCCGCCCGCAGCAACGAGTTCCAACCCTGAGAGTCGAGTAACGTTGAGATATTCCACTCAAAGCGCGCATCGTCCCGGCCCATCATTACTTCTACCGCAAAAAATGTTGCCAGGAAGATAAAGAAATTGGCAAAGCTATCAACCACATAAAAATGCGCCTGCTGAATTTGCATCACCGCCAGCGAAGAGAACGCTGCCGCTAACAGAGCCACCTTGCGTCCATACAACCGCGCCACAATCAGATACAGAAGGATAATCGAACCCAAATCAGAAAGCGCTGCAAACACGCGCCCCACCAGTGTAATTTCATCATACCCGGCCCAATTGGGCGTTGCCGCCAGCCAGGTCATCAGCGGAGCGAAAAACCCGTCTTCGCCGTTCTCAAAAAGATACCTGGCTGCCTGCGCCGCCCCCTGCGACATCCATTCGGCAACATGACGCACAATAAACACCGGCAGCGTGCCATATACATAGAACCCATAGCCCCGGTTATGTGGATTTAGAGTCGAGTTCGCTGTATCGAAATACTCCGAAAAACTGCCCACCGGCGCGAGCGCCGTTGAGACCATCGTCAGAAACCGCTCATCCGGGTGCAGGTGTTGGCTTTGGTCCCAATTGAGGCCTATCAGCCGAAAATATGCCGCGCCAACCAAGACCAGCACGAACAACAGGTTGAACAAAATTCGAGAACGGAAATTTTTCATCATGATTATTCGCCAGTGAGAGAGTCAGGGACGGTATAAATCCAGAAATCTTTGCCTTCCAGCGGAGAATCGAATTTGCCCAGCGCGCCGTTGGGGTACAAACTGCGCAACAACCCCAGGCTATTCAGGTCTTCATCTTTTACAATGAACAGTTTATTGCCCGGCACATCCAGCGTGCGCTCAAATTCTTCTGGCCATAATGCGGCATCGCGGGTGGGAAAACCGGTCTGAATGCCCACCAGGCGCGTATCGACCCAGTAAGGGTATGGCACAACCCAGGCGTTTTCCACCGGGTTGCCGGCAGCCACGAATGCGCGAATCACCCGGCCCATGTCCGAGGTATTCCATGCCCCGGCCCGGAACTGCGCAGCGAATCGGTCGAACACCAGGGAATAATTTTGGAACATCGAAACCGCCAGCAGCGCGATAACAATGATGGCTGAAAAAACCTGATTCCCTGCCCCAACCTTTCCCTGCGCGGAACGGACTCCCCGCAAGCCGTTATACAGGCCATCCAGCATTTGCGCAACGATGACAAAAACCACCACCCCCGCCGCGCCCGTGCGGTTTAACGATGGATTTTCTCCCGGAAACGCCAGCGACAGAATGGATGGCATCAATAAAAGCGGAATCGAAAGCAGCAGGAACAGGTCAAGCCAGTCGCGTTTGACCAGGTAGCGCACGAACAGGAAGACGCATCCAAGCGTGAAGAATGCCGCCGAGACAAAATCGAGCGCTGGGCGGCCCGGAATTGAATGAACCCAAATACTGCCATTATCATACTGAAACATGATGAGCGCCTTAAAGGTGTTATCAAAAAACACCTTGTAGAGCGGGTCATCGTTTTCTGCGTTCACCGGCCTGGTCAGGCTTTTCCAGAATCGTTCAATGGGAGTTTCCGCTTCAGGCAGGGTATCGCCCGCAATGCGCGTCAGCGCGCGGTAGGCAAACATATCTGGGCGGTCGATGGCATAGCGGCCTAGCGGCAGGAAAACCAGCACCGAAGCCAACACCAGTATCATGAACAGCGTTACCGTCTGCTGGCGCAATTCTTTGGATGCTGCATGAATCAGGTATAACCCGACTCCCAAAACCACCACGAATGGCACAAAGCGGAACGGGCTATACCCATGCAACCCCAGCCCCAGGAACAACCCTGCCAGGATAAAATCGTTGCGGTTCTGGTGCCGCAATCCACGCACGAGATGATACAAAACCGGCGCGGCGAAGGCCGGGTAGAGCGGAAAGCGCAAACCAATGCGGCTGATGGTATTTAGCCAGTAGGCTGTGCCAGCCAGCAAAAGGGCAAATAAGGCTACGCGCGGCCCGCCCACTTCCTTGCCGAGCAGGTAGATGTATGGTAAAGCGAACAGGCCAATCAGCACCGTGCCGAGTTTCAGGCTCATGAAAGTTAGTCCGGTATGGAATATCCGGGCCACCAGCGCCGTCCAGTAAAACTGTATGAACTCACGCCCTGTGTTGCGCTCAAAAAAGACGTGATACTGTCCTTGCGTCACGTCATACACATCCAGCAGCTTTTCTGCCTGGTCACTAAATGGCTCAGCAATGACCCCTTCAATATCATGAAAACGAAAGAATAAAACCAGGGCAATCACGCCCAACAGGAGCAGGCCGGAGCGATTCAGGTTAATTTGCCAGGACTCGCGCCGGATGAAAGACCAGAAGCGTTTCCAAAAGGCATATTTCTCAGGAGAATTGAGCCACAGACTGTGCGTGAACAGGGCAATCGAACCGAGCCAAAGCGTCAGGTTGAGCGAGGTAAACAGGTGCTGGTTTTGCGCATTTTTGCCAAATTGGGTAAACGCGAGTCCGGCCAGCACAATAGAAGCCAGAAGCGCCGTTTTCCGAAATGTCAGAGGGTCGTTTTTGGGCTTCGCCGTTTTTGCTTCGGGCAGAGCAAATTCATTGGCGAGCGCCGCCCAGGCCAACAAGGCAAATGCAAGAAAATACCCGCCAATTGCCATCAGAAGCGGCTGAGTCTCAATGGGTTTACCTGCGCTTTCAATCATCCACTGCGCCAATAACGCTGCGCCAATTCCCAGAATCGTTCGCCAGGGACGGTAAGCGGGCAGGCGTAAGGCGAACTCAGGCTGGGGCGCTGCGCCGGCTTCTTTGGCGGGTTCTGCTTCGAGCGCGGCTTCCTCCAAGTCTGGAATTTCAATTTTTTCCTTCTGCCAGGGGTTCAATTTGGATTTGACATAATCGAGAACGCTGGGTTCTTTGAGCGGTTCGGTCATGCGTTCAGCTCCTTACATTCGCCGGGTGACGTAGAATGTGTATGCGCCCTTCTCTTGTGGAACAGTTTCATCATAGTATTTTCGGATAAGAGCCAGGATGGGCGCGAAGTTCCAGCGCGCGTTCGTCAGGTGCCATTTGCGAGTGAAAAAGTGAGTGATGAGCGAGGGCAGACCAAAGTAATGTCCCCACTCAAGGGTTGCCAGAGCAGCAGGCGAAAAATAATGCCAGTAACGCTCCACCCTGAACCCGGCCTTTTCCAGCCGCGCTGTCCACGCCGGGGCATCTTCGCAGGTGACATGTCGCGAGATTTTATTGAAGAAAGCGCGATAAGCGCCCGCCAGCGGCTTCAGCCCAAGCGCATCGAAAAAGCGCGCCACCGACAGATTCGGCAAAAAGTTGTGATTCGGAACGCAAAAGACGAAAGGCGCGCCCGGCTTCAGCACCCGCGCCGTTTCGGCCAGCACCGCGTCGAGGTGAGGAATATGCTCCAGCACCGAGTTGCTGATGGCGCTGGCAAAATATCCATCAGGATAGGGCATGGCTGCCCCATCGGCTTCCGTCAACAGGCCATACACACCGCGCGTTCCGGCCTCGTGGATAGGACCTGTCCAGGGGTCAAGACCTACTTCCAGTTTGCGGTCGAAAGTCAACTGGGCAAAATGTCCATCGCCACAGCCTACATCCAGGGTAGGGGAGGGCAAATCCAAATCCTGATAAAACCGCGATTCCACCGCCCGCAACAGCGCGCGGAAATAAGGCAGGTCACGAACGTGGAGGAACAGGAAATCTTTTGGATGTTGGATGTTGGATGTGGGACGTTGGATGTTAGACTGTGGAACGGTCATGGCTCACCAGGGAATTTCAGGAGAATTTCAATGATTTTGCCTTAACTTTGGGCAGGATTCATTGAGAAAATAGTACAAAACACCGTATAATGATAGCAGATTTTAGAAAAGTGATAGCATATTTGGAGGCGCAGATGAAACGAATGATGGTGCAAGTGACCGAGGAACAATATCGGATGCTGAAAGAAATGTCAGTGGAGTACAAAGTGTCTATTTCCGAACTGGTGCGCGAGGGCGTGGAAGCAGTAGCAAAAAAAGGAAAACGCCTGTCGCGCGAGGAACGTATTCGGTTGGCCAAATCTGCCATCGGAGTCATCAAAAAAGGGGAAGACCTGGCTGGAATTACCGACTTGTCAACCAATCACGACAAATATCTGAATGATGGAGACCGGACATCATGGTAGTTTACGTTGACACTTCTGCTATGCTTGCTATCCTTCACGCAGAGGATACAAACCATGCAAAAGCGATTGAGACCTGGCTGGATTTAGCGCAGGGCGAAATTGACCTGGTTTGTAACAACTATGTTCTTGTAGAAGTGTTTTCGCTTTTACAGCGCCGTTATGGTTTGGAAAAAGCGCGCGTACTGCCAGAGCGGATTGTTCCACTGTTGGAAATCGAATGGATTGATGAGGAATTTCACGCCGACGCCGTCAACAGCCTCCTGACGGCCAACCGCCGCCATCTCAGCCTGGTGGATTGTTCATCATTCGCCACCATGCGCCGAATGCAGATTGAAACGGCGTTCACCTTCGATGAGCATTTTAAGGAACAGGGATTCAAAACAGTGCCATAACCTGCACAGGCTTCAGCCTGTGCGACATCCGTTTTATTTGGACTGTAATCGCTCGAATAACTTCTCATACTCCGCCGCCACCGAATCGGGGTCATACGTGCGGGCAATTTCTGATGGGTTGCCCCGATATTTCTCCGGCGCGCCCAAAATCTCCAGCATTGCCTCGGCCAATTTCACCGAATCGCCAATCGGCGCAACCTTTCCCATGCCGGTCATCTGCACCGGGCGGCGCACCCCCGGCAGGGCCGAAGCCACGCACGGGACGTTGTTCATCATCGCTTCAATTTGCACCAATCCAAATGCCTCGGTCGAGTTCAGGCTGGGAACCACCAGCACATCCAGATTGGGATAAAAAGCCGCCATCTCCGACGGGTTCAGGTTTCCGAGGAAAGTCCAACGCCCCCGATTCTCGTATTCACGGATTTGGGGCGCCAGCCGCTCGAAATATTTTTCCTCGCCCATCACATTACGATGCTGACCTGCAAACAAAACCTGCGCATCAGGATATTTCTCAAAGATGGCTGGGAGCGCATCGAGTAGGATTTCGACGCCCTTCTCGCTGGCAAAGCGGGTCGCCATACCGATGACCGGACGTTTCTGGGCGGTTTGATGTTCCCGCGCAAAGGCATCAATCGCCTCGCGCTGGACCGCAGGCAACTGCACTGGCGGCAGGATGGGCGTTAGCTTATGCTTGTAGCGCGAGAGGAAGGGCGAATGGTCGGCATAGTCTTGCGTATAAGTAACAATGTGATTCGCCAGGAGGGCTGCGCTATGGTTCTGAAAGTGAACCACCGCGTTGACAATTCGGTTGAATAACCCGGCGGGCAGCTGCAAATCGCAGTGATAGGTCAGGATTGCCAGTTTTCCCATCAGCCGGGCGCGGGCGGCAAAACCTGGCGCGTCGAACTGTGGCAGGTGGAGTTGGACGACATCATTTTGCGCCACATATTTCCAGGCATACCAGCCAAAGGTAGGCATGATGACGCCCTTGCTGACGCGGAACAGAACCGGCGCGCGGACGATTTTCACGCCGTTGCGGATTTCCTCGGCGGGGGTCGATTTGTCGAAATGCGAAGTCAGCACGGTCACTTCGTGGCCGCGCCCGGCAAACGCCTCGGCCAGCCGCTCGGCATAAATCGTCAGGCCGGACGTGTGGGGACGGTAGTAGGTGAGGACGGTCAGGATTTTCATGGTTTAGAACAGGTGCTTGTTCGCGTTCACCCAATCGAACAACTGTTTCACGCCGCTATCGACATCGAATTTGGGCTTCCAGCCGAGCATTTGCTCCGCCTTGCGGATGTCCGCCACGAAGACTTTCTGGTCGCCGGGGCGCCAGTCGCCCCACGAAACGGGAATTGGCCTGCCAAGCAGCTTTTCCAGCTTTGGCCCAAACTCCGTCCAGACGGACATGGTATTCTCTGGCCCTCCGCCCAGGTTGAAAACCTCGCCCTTAACTGTATCAATATTCTGGATGACGGCATCATACGCATCGCACAAATCATACACATGCAACAGGTCTCGGATTTGCTTGCCATCGCCGTAAATTGTAATGGGACGCCCCATCACTGCCGCAATCACGAACCATGCCACCCAACCCTGGTCTTCCACGCCGAATTGGCGCGGGCCGTAGATACAACTTTGTCTTAACACAACGCTGTTGATGCCATAAATCCGGTAATAATCGCGCACATATTGGTCGCCTGTGCCTTTACTGCACCCGTAGGGACTGTGGAAATCGAGTGGTTGAGATTCGGACGCCCCAAATGGCAGAGATTCGTACTCCCAGCGCCCGCCGCGCTCAACGACATGAACCTCCTCCATCCCGCCATACACTTTGTTGGTCGAAGAATATAGAAAGATGGGTTTGCGCTCGTTCAGTCGCGCCGCTTCCAATACGTTGAACGTGCCGAGGGCGTTAATCTCGAAGTCTTCGCGCGGTTTGACCACCGAAGTCGTCACCGCTACCTGCCCGGCAAGGTGAACAATCACATCCGCCTCGCGCGCCGAGGCGGTCAGTTGCGCTGCATCGCGCACATCGCCAACCACCAGACTGAATGATTCCTCGCCATAAATTTCCTGCAGCCATTTCAGGTTACGCGCCGCGCCTGCCCGCGAGAGGTTATCATAAACTGTCACCTTCTCGCCGCGCTCCAACAGCCGCGAGACGTAATTTGAGCCAATGAACCCGGCCCCGCCGGTGACGAAATAATTGCGCTTCATGCCATATCCTCCGAACTTTATTCCTTGCTTACCTGTCTATCTGTTTACATGTGTACCTGTTCTTGCCTGTCTACTTGTTCTCCTGCTCCCGGTTCGTCAACTTCATCAACTCCCGATACAACCCGCCAATCGTCTGCCCCTCGCGAGAGAGAGCATACAGCCCAAACGTCAGGGTATAGGTATAGTTGAACACCCGCCAGGTGAGCGCAATTGCCAGAGCGGTAGATTGGTCGCCCGAAAGCAGGGCCAGCGCGCCGCCGTAGGCGCCTTCTAACGTTCCAACCGCGCCCGGCAGGGAGGGAATTGCCCCGCCGAAGGCCGCCGCCCCCAGCGAGAACATGCCCCAGACCGGCTCAGCCTGCGGATAATAAGCCAGCGCCAGCAGGTAATATTGAACGATTGCCATGCCCCAGTTGAGCGTCATCCAGCCGAAAAAGCGCGCCGAAAGCCAGGGATTGGTCATCACGCCCAGGCCGTTCAGGAAAGCCTCCAGGAAACTGCCGCCCAGTCGCTGTGCGACCGGCCAGCGGTGACTCAAACTATGAAAGACATCTAGCGCCCACTGACGGTTACGCGCCAGGGCATACATGGCGGCCAGTCCGACCAGCATTGCCCCGCCAATCAGCACCGCAATCCGCTCCGCGCCGCCCGCCCCAACCACAAAAGGCACCGCCCCAATCAGAATCGCCGCCGAAAACACCAGGTCGGTCACGCGCTCAATGACAATGGTTGGCAGGATTTCGCCGAACTTTAATCCTGAGCCTGTCGAAGGGTCAGATTTGCGGCTGAGCAGAAAAGCCCGCCCAATTTCACCCAAGCGGAAAGGCAGGAAATTGTTCAGCAGGTAGCCTTCCATCAGGGTCAGGAACACATCGCAGAACGAAGCGCGCTCGCGCAGTAGCGTCCGCCAGACCACGCCGCGCACCAGCAGCCAGGCCACGCCCAGCAGGAACACGACCAGCAGCAGGCCGTAGTTGGCCTTCTTGAAGGCCTCCAGCACGGCTCGCAAATCGACAAAATACAGGATGGCCGCCACCAGCGTCAGGCTGATGAGCAGGCCGGGGAGCATTTTGCGAAAATCTTTCATTCCTCCCCCAGCTTCAACACCGCCATAAACGCCTCTTGCGGAATTTCCACGCTGCCGACCATCTTCATGCGGCGCTTGCCTTTTTTCTGCTTTTCCAGCAGTTTTTTCTTGCGGGTAATATCGCCGCCGTAGCACTTGGCCAGCACATCTTTGCGCAATGCCTTCACATTCGCCCGGCTGATAATGCGCCCGCCCGAAGAAGCCTGAATGGCAACATCGAACAACTGACGCGGGATAATGTCTTTCAGTTTCGTAATCAGCCGCTGACCTTTATGATAAGCGTCCTTGTTATGCACAATCGCCGCCAGCGCATCTACCGGGTCGCCATTGACCAAAATTTCCAGTTTTTGCAACTGGTCGGGGCGATATTCGGCAAACTGATAATCGAGCGAGGCGTAGCCCTTCGTGCGGCTTTTCAACTCGTCAAAAAAGTCCACAATCAACTCGGCCAGCGGAATCTGAAAGTTCAACTGCACGCGGTGCGGGGCCGGGTATTCCTGGCTCCTGAACGTACCCCGCCGCTTCGTAACCAGTTCCATAATCGGCCCGTAGTAATCCACGGGCGTAATGATTTCAATATTCATCCACGGCTCGCGGATTTCGACCACCCTGCTCTCATCGGGCAACTGCGCCGGAGAATCAATCAGCAGCGTTTCGCCCGTCACTGTCACCACCTCATATTCCACCGAAGGCGCGGTAAATAGCACGTCCAGGTCATACTCGCGCTCCAGCCGCTCCTGGATAATCTCCATGTGGAACAACCCCAAAAAACCGGCCCGAAAACCAAAGCCAATTGCCTGCGAAGTCTCCGGCTCAAAAGTCAGCGAGGCATCGTTCAGTTGCAGTTTTTCGAGCGCGTCTCGCAGGTCGCTGTAATCATCTGCTTCCACCGGGTAAATTCCGGCAAACACCATCGGTTTGGGATGACGATAGCCGGGCAGGGGTTCTGCCGCAGGAGCGTTGACTTTGGTGATGGTATCACCCACGCGGGCATCGTGGACGGTTTTCAGACCGGTAGCGATGTAGCCCACTTCTCCAGCGGTTAACTGGCTGACAGGCTTCAGCGTGGGCGAGAAGATTCCCACTTCGATGGGCTTCACCTCCGTCCCAACCGTCATCATCCGCAGGGTATCATTGGCCGTTACCGCGCCTTCCACCACGCGGACGTAGCAAATCACGCCCTTATACGAATCGTAGTGCGAGTCGAAAATCAACGCTTTAAGCGGTTTCTCGTCCTCGCCGGAGGGCGGCGGTATTTTTTGGACAATCGCCTCCAGCACCGCCTCCACATTCAGCCCAGCCTTGGCCGAAATGCGAATCACCTCCTCGGCCTGGCCCCCAATCAGCGCGGCAATGTCTTCTGCCACCTCGTCGGGATGCGCCGAAGGCAGGTCAATTTTGTTGATGACGGGGATAATTTCCAGGTCGGCGTCCAGCGCGGCGTACAGGTTGGCAAGCGTTTGGGCTTCAATTCCCTGGGTGGCATCTACCACCAGCAGGGCGCCCTCGCAGGCCAGCAGCGCACGCGAGACCTCGTAGCCAAAATCCACATGGCCGGGCGTGTCAATCAGATTCAGTTCATAGTTCTTGCCGTCGCTGGCGCGATAATTCATGCGCACCGCCGAGGCCTTGATGGTCACGCCTTTTTCGCGCTCCAAATCCATCGAATCCAACACCTGCTCGGTCATCTCCCGGTCCGAAATCGTGCCGGTGACCTGCAACAGACGGTCGGCCAGGGTCGATTTGCCGTGGTCGACATGAGCGATAATACAGAAGTTGCGAATATGTTCAGACATAGGCTTAAGCGGGGAAAGTATACCCGATTTTTTACATCGTATTGTGCCTGTCAGCATTAAACGCGCTGGCTCCCCCTTTTTACCAATCTGGTTTACTGATTTATTTCCAGCACCAGTTTTGCCACCCGTTCCACTTGCTCTTTGTCCAGGCTGTTATCTTTGAACCAATCGATATACCTGCCTACCTCGCTGAGCGGCAGGATTTTGACATAGGCCGCATGAGAACTTTCGGGCGCGTGTCCACGGCATGCCAATACTGCCCGCGCAACAATGCCGGGAAAATCCATTTTAAGCAATTCATGGCATAAATGCGCCGCTCGCCGAATCTGTTCTACCGGGTCGCCTTCGGTTGGGTCGGGCTTGCCACCCCGCCACACCCCAACCGCGAACAACCCCGCCGGCGTGATGACCAGATGGTCGATTTTTGCGCTCCAGAACGATTTCCCATCCAGTTTCACCGCGCTTTCGGCCTCCAGGTGAATTCCGTTCAGCACCTGCGCGCTATCGGGCAGGGCGCGCAGATGTTCGAGCATTTCCAGTTCCAGGATGGAATCGGCCAGCGCTTTCGAATCCAGCACCTGTTGCAGAGTCGTAATTTTGATATTCAGGTCGTGATATTCGCGGGCGGCCTCCGCCTCGATGGCGGCACGCTTTGCAGCCAGAATGCGGTCTTGCTCGGCCAGTAATCGCTCCTGCCGTCCAGTAATTTCAGCGCGGGCCGCTTCTAATCTGGCCAGTTTCTTTCCCTCGCGTCGAATTCGATACAAATTTCTGACCCGCCCTGCAATGCTTTGGTCCAGCTCGAACAGTTCCAGGTGCAGTCGGGCCTGACGGATGTCTTCATCCAGTTCGGCCAACCGCTCGGCGGGGGCATTTCGGATGTTTTCTTTTTCGACCTGGATTTCCTGTTCGATGGGCTTCAACTGCTCCCGGGCTTTTTGCCCCGCCTCAGCAGTTTTGATTCCCAACTGATTCCGGTATTCTGCTAAGAGGAGCTGAATCTCCCCTGGTTCGTTCACCCGCAGGCCGATTTCCGCCAGCATTTTTACAATTTCCTGCCACGAACCGCTCGTCCCTTCGATATGCGCCATCCTGCCACCTTGTTCCCCTGTGTACTTTACAGCGTAATCACCTTCTCCGCCTTCACCTGCGCTTCGAGGATGTCGCCCATCCCGCCCACGATGCCGACCCTGACTTTCTCCGCCAGCCCAAAATAGTTCAGACAGGTTGAACACAGCACCAGGCGGACGCCTTTCTCCGTCAGCGCGGCCAGTTGCGTCAAGACGGGCGAACCTTCCACCGCCAGTTTCACGCCGTCCGTATAAAAGCAGATGGCGTTTGGCAGGTCATTGCTCGCCAGCAAAAGTTCGAAATATTTAGCAATCAGCGTGTGCTGAAGTTGCACATCCGCCTTGCCCATGCCGTCATTCGTCACCAGAATCACTGTGTTCTTCATACTCTACATCCACGTTTTCGAATTCGCCGTTTTGATAAGCATTTAACCACGCCTTGGCTTCCTGAATGCGGTCGTTGGGAACGCAGATTTCGACCACTGACATTGGCCCGACGGTGACAGGATAGCCAAACTGGACAGCCCCCTCCTGGAAGAAGGCCGCCGGAATTCCCTGGGCTTCGAGGGCGTCTTTGATGATTTCTGCTCCGATTCGGTCGTTCACCTCAATCAGCGTGACCCATTCTTTATCGAACATGTTTCACCTCCAGACGACCATGAAAATGACGGTAAACAACGCGCTGACGGCGAGTTGCCGCAGACCAATCATCACCGGCTTCGCGCCAATCGCCGGGTTCAGCGTTCCCCAAACGGCCTCGCCGAATTGTAACAGATAGGGCAGAAAAACCAACGCTGGAATGACTCTCGATGTTCCTAAAACGACGGCGAGACCCAGGTTGAATCCGGTATAGGCCAGGGCGCGCCACCCGGCCCGCAAACGGTCTACCAGATTCGGCGCAAATGGCCATTCGCGCTGTTGCAGCCGCAGGTAGGCATAAACAATCGAGGCCGCCGACTGGAACCAGGTCAAAATCCATAAAATCCAGCCAGGCGGGTCGTAAGCGCCTTTTCCAATCCAGTAGGCGGCGGGGGCGGCCAGGGCCAGCACGCCGGTGGCGAGAATTTCGACCCCGGCTTGTCTGCGTTCCTCGCGTTTGCTCACCAGCCACAAATGCCAGGCAAAAACCGGCCCGGCGGGGACGGCCAAGAGCAGGATTGTCGTGTAGCCGGTATATAGCAAGCCGCTGAGAGCGAACAACAGGATGACCCCATAGAGCGCAATCCAAAATTGCGCGGCGGGCAGGTCGGTTTTGGGGCGGCGGCCCGAGTAGGCTTTGACGGCGATTACAATCGGTTGGCGGATGAGGAAGGCAACCATGGCGGCCAAAACCAGCGCGAAGGAGGCGATGCTGAAGGTTTTCCCGGCAGCGAGGCCGATGAGCAGCGGGCTGAGGATGAAAACCCACGAGCCGTGGTCTTGGGGCAGGGCAATGTGGCGGCGAAAGAGTGTTTTCATAGTCTGGATAATTGTACTGCCAAAATAAACAGCGCGGGATATCATCCCGCGCCGGTTGGAGATTGATGTTGGGAAGTGCTCAGGCTTTTTCGAGCGAAAATTGGGGCTGTTGATGGGTGGCGTCAGCCGCTGGTTGCGTTTCCTGGTACAGCGCAACTCCCAGGCAAATACCGCTGATCAATTCGATTTCGCTGAGCAGGACCGCAAATGTGGATGGCTGGTATTCATAGATTGGATAGGCAAGCGAGGGAAAGAATTGCATCAGGATATGAATCCCCAGGGCAAGTGTGGTTGAAACCAGGACAGCCCGTTTCTTGCTGGCCAGGGAGCCGCTGCGCGCGATCCAGATTGGGCCGACAAAGGACAGGAGCGTTCGATAACCCAGCACAGCGGCGCTGACTGCGATTAAAGCCAACGGATTGGAAGCCAGATCGTACCAGGGCATACCGACCACGAGCATGGGCAGGATGTAGCCAACCGGGAGCAGGATGGCAAAGAAACCATGGCGGCGGGTAAACAGCGTTCCACCGAAGATCAGCAGCAGGAATGAGGTGATCTCATAAATCTGATTGGTGATGAACTCCAGGTACATTTTGTGCTGTGTCACCGATAAGTTTGGGGCGATTTGTCGTGCATGTTGTAAAAACGCTTGGGTATCTCCAGTAACCTGAGTCAAAACAGCCAGTAAATAGACTCCCAGCCAGAGCCAGAAGGTGCGCGAAAGTTTTTGCCGGGAAGCAGCGCGCCAGGCCAGGAATACTACCGCCAGGATTATTGGGATGATCAACAGCCAGAGATTTTGCTGAATAAGCCTGGTAAAAGTCAAAATTTGGTTGAGCACGGGATTGCTCGAAAAAGAATCGGGTTGCAGCACGATTAGTTGGTAACCGATTTCCTGTATCAACCGGTAGAGCAATCCCAACGGGATCAAACCCCAGAGCGGAAAGCGCCGGGTAATGGCCCAAACGATGAGCACCGGGATGATCAGAAAAAACGCTGCCCGATAGTAAACGGTCATGTACCAGGGCTGGCCGGAGAGTTGGGCGATCTGGCTGATCAAGTACACCAGCCCCGGTAGCAAAATCAGAAAGACACCCTTCCAGGGCAGGGGTGCATTCGGGACGGGTTCCAGCAGCCCCCAGGTGGCGCTTGGCGAGGTGAGATGCTCGAGCAGGGCGGTATAGCCCAGGTCGGGCAGGGTCCGCAGCCAGAGAGCGAGCAGACCAAGAACGCCCTTTTGCGCATAAGCGCTACGGCATTGGTCGGTGAAAACCTGGCGCATAGATTCGCCGTATTCGCTGCGGTGTTCATGCGGATACAATGCCAAAAACGCGGAGTAGATTTTGCGCGATGTTTGGATCCATTGATTGGAACTCATGCTATGCTCCCGGTTGTCGGCAGGCGAGAACCTGTTTCTGGCGGGCAACTTTTACGGCCTGTTCGAGGCGCTGGCTTTCAGCGCTGAGAACTTTCTGGCCCAGATTGCTTAAGCGATAATACCGACGGCGTTCATCATCGAGGGCCGGGTCGGGACGTTCTTCGGTTTCTTCGATGAAACCGGCGACCAGCATGCGTTTAATTGAACCGTATAGCGTTCCGGGACCCATTTTGAGTTTTCCGTCTGTTTGCATTTCCACATCTTTCATGATGGAGTAGCCGTGTTTTTCGCCATCACTCAGGGCCATCAGGATGTGGAAAACCGCCGGGGTGAGGGGCTGTTGGGGCGAGATATTTTCAGCCATCGGAATTTCTCCTTGCATAAATAATATATCCGTAACGGATATATCTGTTACGGATATATTATTTATTTTGAATGGGTTTGTCAAGGGGGGCTCGATAAACTCGACCGGCTATATCCCCAGGGCCTTTACAAAGTCGCTGGCGGTGGCGTAGCGCATAGCTGGGTCTTTGGACATGGCTTTTTGCAGGGCCAGGGAAGTTTCGTGTGATAGTTCAGGGTTGCGTTTGTGGGCATCGGGAACCGGGTGCAGCATGTGGGCAATCAGCACCGCACCGGGGTTTTCGTGCTTGAAGGGCAGGTCGCCGGTGAGGAGTTGGAAGGCCATCACGCCGAAGGAATAAATATCGGCGCGGCCATCCAGGTCTTTGCGGGCCTGAATTTGCTCCGGCGAGATGTAGGCAAAAGTACCGGCAATGCCGCTTTGCGAGGCGATGGTGGTATCGCCAATCAGTTTGGCCAGGCCGAAATCGGTCAGGACGGGACGGGGAGACTCGCTGTTTTGGTCGAGCAGGATGTTGCCGGGTTTGACATCACGGTGGACGATGTTTTTCTGGTGCAGGTAGTCGAGGGCGGCGGCAATCCCTTTCAGGATGGCGCGAATGGTGGGCGGGTCGAGTTTTTCGGGTTGTTCGAGCAGGCGGTTGAGCACCGGCCCGTCAATAAATTCCATCACCAGGTAGGGGCGTCCGTTGCTTTCCCCGGCGTCGTAGATGCGGATGACGTTAGGGTGTTCCAGTTCGCGCAGGGTGGCGGCTTCGCGCTCAAAAATTTGCTCGTGGCCGGGGATGTTCTCCATTCGTTCGCGCATCAGTTTGATGGCGACCTGGCGCTGCAGGGTGGGGTGCATGGCGCGGTACACTTCGGCCATGCCGCCGCGCCCGGCCAGTTCCAGGTTGGTGTAGGCGCTGAAATCGGTTTTTGGGAAGGAAACTGCATCGAGCGGCGGCAGGCGGGTGGGGCGCGCCTGCTGGTAATCAATGTAGATGTGGTAAAAATTTCGGTCAACAAAACGCTGCACGGCGCGGCGGGTGGGTTGGAAAATCAGGGCGAATAAAATGCTCGAAAACGCGAAGGCCAGCCACGGGTAGCCCGAAAAATTCCCCAGCACGAGCGAGGTCAAAAACAGGCTGACGCCAAACAGGGCCGCCAGAATGAAGGTCAGCGTTCCATAAACCAGCGAGCGATTGATGGCAAAGTCGATATCCCACAGGCGGTAACGCAGCACGGCTATCGCCAGCGTGGCTGGCACAATCATCAACGAGACCTGCCTCAGGGCGCGGGCAATCAGCGAAACCTGGAGCGGGGCGTTTTCGGCATAGCCCAGCACGTTGAAAATGATAACGTATGTCCCAACGAAGGCCAGGGTCAGCGCCGCGCCGAACAAGACCCATTTGGTCTGCTGGCGCTGGGCTGGTTTGGAGATGTTGCGGTAGCGATAAACCTGGGCGGCGACGCCGAGCGCCAGCAGGAGCACAAACAGGCCAATATCCCAGGCGGCCTGCGGAGTGTAGCTGTAGTTTTCGGCGGTGTGCGGGATGGTTTTGTAGGTGGGGAAGTAGTCGACAATCCAGATGCCGATGCGCCAGAAGGGGAGAGGCAGCAGGAACCACCAGGCCCAGCGCGGGACGGGGCGGCCATCGGGGAAAAGGTAGACAAACCAGGCCTGGAAGGTTTCGGCCAGCCCGGGCAGGATGGCGAGCAGCCAGTTGGGCAGGTCGCCGTTGGCGGTGGGGCCGGTGTAGAGGCCGCCGGTGCAGAGCAGCATGGCGGCTACCACCAGCGCGCCGGGTTCATCACCGCGCCGCCAGACCAGCAGGCCCGCAATGGACAGGAAAAAGCCCAACGTCAGTACATCCAGCCCGACGAGGATGTAAGCGGGCGCGCTGAGCGGAATTCCGGCGGCTTGCAGGCTGGCCTGGGTTTCAGGCAGCAGGCGCAAGCCGGTTTCGAAGGAGGGGCGGATGCCCATGCCGAACAGGAAAACGGTAAAGGCGGCCAGTAGCATCCAGCCATAACGCGCTGTTTTGACCAGCCCAAGGTTTTTCCCGCGATAGGTGGAAGGCGTGTTGGTTCTCACAGGGGCTATTGTACAGCGTTTATGGGCGTCATTCATCCCTGATTTGTACTATTTGATGGACAATTTGGTTTTAAGGCTCTCGCCCCTTCTCCTGAAACCGGGAGAAGGGGGAATTTGGGCAAAAGTTGGTCGAGTAGCCCTGAGCTGGTGGTTGACGGTTCGTCTTTCGCTCACCGTGTCGAAACCCAGCGAAGGGCGTATTGAGACCAGCCTTCTGTGTTAATCAGCCGCCGCCGTGGCAAGCACTTCTTTTTCCTCGGCGCTGGCCCGCGAGTCTTCGATATTGAGCCGGAAGGAGAGCGTGAAGGCGACCAGCAGGATGAGCATTTCGAGACCGAAAACCGTTCCGTAGGCAGCAAAGGCCGAGCCGGTCAGCGCGCGCACGCTATCAACGATGACGCCGCCCAGCAGCGAGCCGAAGGCGTGCCCGGTCATGTTCGCCACGCCCCACACGCCCACCAGCATCCCGGCGCGGATTTTGGTGGTGAAGTTCAGCACGCCGCTCAACATCCCGGCTCCGGCCAGGCCGGTGCCCAGGCCCATCACAAAAACCGCGCCTTTGAACAGGCCCACGTTCCCGGTCAGACCGGCGGCAAGCGGCCCGGCGAAAGCCAGCACCGAGAGCAGCATCCCGGCGCGCATCACGCGCAGGTGGCCGAGCGCCTTAAGCAGGAACAACCCGCTCGCCAGCATTGCCAGCAGCACGCCGATGCCCCAGTATTGCGTCAGCCCGGTGGTCGCGCCGACTTCCATGTTCAGCACCAGCGCGCCGAACGGTTCAAGCAGCACATCCTGGGCCAGCGTGCCGACGAAGGTCAGCACGACGATGCCAAAGAACAGGCGTACCTGCGGGTCGGCCAGCACCACCACGCGAAAAGCCTGGCTGAATTTGACTTCGCGGGCTTTTTCGGCGGCAGCCTGGCTGATTGGATTTTTCTGCTCCTGGCGGATGGCGCCCACGAAGGCCAGAATCAACACTGCGGCAGCCACTCCTAACGCCACACTGACCAGTTTTTCCGGTTCGTAGACTTTTAACGCCCCTTTGATGACGCCCGCGCCCATCACCATCCCCAGCATGGTCGCCACTTCGTAGAGCGTGGCGGCGCGGGAGCGGGCTGCGCCCTCGTAGCGCTCGGCCACCAGGGCCTGGAAGGTGTTGTGACCGAGGTTGCGCCCCAGCCCGTAGAGCAGAAAAGCCAGCGCCACCCCGGCCAGCATCCAGGCGGAACTGCCGAAGGTAATCAGGTTGGCGATGGCCAGGATGCCCAACCCAATCAGCAGCGCCCCAAGCACGATGTACGGCTCGCGGCGCTTGCCGAACAGCGGAAAGCCATCGGAACGGTAGCCAACCCAGATGCGCACCGGCGAGACCAGCAGCGGGATGGCGAAAAAGACAGCCACGAGCGTGGCCGAATAGCCCAGGTCGGCAATCATGATGCGGTTGAGGGTGCTGCCAATCAGCACGCCGCTCAGGGCATAGGCAATGGGGAACAGGGCCAGACGGAGGTTGTTGAGGAGACGCGACATGGAGAGAATCCTTTGGTTATGGAGAATAAGATGGTCGAGTAGGGCGCTGTTCTTGCGCCCGTACACCTGCACTTGTAGCGCAGGCGCAAGTGTCGAGACCAAATAGCCGCTGGTCTCGGTATGCCGCAAGGTGCGCGGCTACTCGACCAGCGGCTGGATGGCTTTTTTCGCCGCCTCGCGCCCCTGCTTAATGCAATCGGGGACAGCGATGCCGCGATAGGAACTTCCGGCAAGGAAAATACCCTTTGGCAGGGCCGCTTCAAGGGCGGCAACCCGCTCGAGGTGGCCGACAGTGGCCTGGGGGAAGCCCGCTTCCCAGCGGAAGGCGGCCTGGGCCAGGGGCGCGGCCTGGAGGTTGAGCAAATCTTTTAGCTCGGCTCGCACGGTTTGGAGCAGGGTTTCATCGTCCTGGGTGACGAGTTCGGGTTTTGCGCCGCCGAAAAAGACTCTCAGGAGCGTATAGCCATCGTGGGAGCGTTCGGGCTGTTTGCGCGAGGTGACGGTGATGGCGTCGATGGCGCGCTTTTCGCGGCGGGGAATCATCAGGCCGTTGATGACCGGTTTGGCGGGAATATCGCTTTCGCGGTAAACGAGCGAGAGGGTGCCGATGTTTTCGTGATGAATTCCGGCCAGGCGGATGGCGGGTTCGGGGGCCAGTTCACGCAGCAGTTTTGACGAAACATTTGCCAGCGTAGCGAGGATGACGGTACGCGCTTCCAGCGTTTCGCCCGATGCCAGTTTGACGGCGAAACCGGCCCCGGCGCGGTCGAGGCGCGCGGCGGGAGTGTTCAGGCGCAGAGTCCCTGTGAGCTGCGCGGCCAGCGTGGCGGGGAGTTGCTCCATCCCTTTTTCATAATTGATAAAACGCGGCTTTTTGGGGCCTTGGGGTTTTGTGAAGGCGCGCGCCAGGGCGGCAAGCACCAGGCTGCCCGATTCCTTTTCCATTTCACGCATGACCGGCGAGGAGACCAGGATGCTCTGACGGGTTGGGTCGGTGTTGTAGATGCCGCCCAGCACCGGGCCGATGAATTTTTCGAGCGCTTCGCGGCCCAGGCGGCGGGTGACGAACTCGGCCAGCGATTCGTCGCCGTCATCGCGCCGGGCGGGCTGGAAGGGTTCGGCCATTAAGCGCAAACGCCCGCGCCAGGTGAGCAGCGGGGTGCTGAAAAAGAGCGCCGGGTTGAGCGGGATGGGGTGGATTTGGCCGCCGTCGAGCACGTAGATGTTTTTGGTCTCGGAGGCCGGGACGGCAATCTGTGCCTCGAGGCCGAGTTCGCTGGTGAGCGCCCAGGTTTCGGGTTTGCGGGTGACGAGGGTGTCGGGGCCGCCATCGACGAGGAAGGTTTTGCCTTCCGCCTGGATGGCGCGGCTGATGATTTTGCCGCCCCAGCGGCCCGAGGCTTCGAGCAGGGCGTAGCGGGCGCTGGGGTGGCTGCGTTGCAGTTCCCAGGCGGCGCTCAGGCCGGTGATGCCGCCGCCGATGATGATGACATCAAACATAAAAAAGCCACTCCTTGAACAGGATGGCTCCCTCGGTTGGTAAAAAGATTGTAGTAGAAGCGGGATGAATGGTTAATGGAGGTTTTGATAAGTTTGGTTAAGAGTTTGTTGAGAATTTGGGCAAATGAAAGCCTGAATTTTATAATTGACTTTACTGCAAAAACCACTTAACGCAGAGACGCGCGGAGCGCGCAGAGTTAAAAAATGCAAATTCAACAAAAAATGACGCTTTTAGATGCGGAACAGGCAAAAAATCTGTGCGGTCTTTGCGCGCTCTGCGTGAAACGTCCTTGCGAGAACCTTTTTTCAGTGGACTCATAATTACTCAAAAATGTGAGAGGATTGCGTGGAATGGAAATGAACCTGACTGGCGTCTCCGCCGCTCTGGCAACCTTTCTTGGCATTTGGTGGGGGCATGTGGCCGTGCGTTATTTTGAAGCGCGGGTAGCGGATATTCGCCCGGCGATGGGGATTTGCATTTTGCTGGGGGCGGGAATGTGGGCGGGCGCGCTCCTGGCTGAATCCGTTTCCGTTTCAGCCGCGCTGGGCATTTTGGGCGTGACTTTGCTGTGGGATGCCTACGAGTTCCACCGGCAAGAGAAGCGCGTCAAAATCGGCCACGCCCCGGCGAATCCATCCAACCCGCGCCATGCGCGCATTCTGGCAAATTTCCCTTCCGCAACCACCCTCGACCTGCTCAAACGCAATCCGTTTGGCCGCCCCGTGTCACCCGAAGAAGCCGCCAGACTGATGACTGAACACTGAACACTGATAACTGATAACTGATAACTGATAACTGATAACTGATAACTGGATACTGACATGAACTTCTTTGGCATTTTCATTGGCGTTGCAACTTTGTTTGTCATCGGTTTGGGCTTCGTATGGGTGATTCGCGGCGAGCGTTATTTTGGCTATTTATGGTGGCCGTATGTGATGGGTTTGGGCTTCCTGCTGGTGGCGGGTTCGCTGTTCCTGGCGAATGACTGGGCTTCAGCATTAACCGGCGCCTTTGGGGCTTCGCTTATCTGGGGTTCGACGGAGTTTAAGGAGCAGGCGGTGCGGGCCGAGTTGGGCTGGTATCCGTTTCGCGCAAAGAAAATTCATCCGCCAGGGGCCGAAATCATCAAGAAGTGGCCCGCGCCGCACTTGTAAATTATTTTTTGGCTGCGCTCATTGCTCGTAATCGAATCCAGTGCGCCGGGTCGGGCCGCGACCAGGGGTGATGAGCGCGCACTCGTTCCAGCGCTTCCTCCGCGCTGAGGCCCTCCAGCATCATCACTGCCGCGCAGGCCACGGCCGCCGAGCGATTCATCCCGGCTACGCAATGCACCAGCACCTTTTTTCCGGCCCGCAGGCGGTCAATCACCCATTGCGCCTCGCCGCGAATTTCAGGGATGGTCATGGCATCTTTGCCTTCGCCTTTTTGCACCCAGCGGTCTTCCGGGTAGGTTTGGCCCCCCTTGGCCCAAATGCTCGGTTCTTCGCCCAGGTTCAACACCGCATCTACTTCCGGGCGCTGGCGCGATTGGGTTTCCACCCCGCCCACGAAGAGCAGGCGGTGGCGAGGCTTACCGTTAATGAACACCGTCACCGGGTCTCCGGCAAATTTTTTGTAGAGTTCTTGCGGTTCTGGCACGAAACCGGTTTTCATGGGCGGGGCAGGCGACCAATCGCGTTCTATGCTGGCAGGTGTTGGTTCACCGGTGCGCTTTTCCCGTCTGACCTGTTGGGCATAAAACCGCAACGACCCCGAAACCGGCGAGTTCATGTAAAAAAGGTAAAAAGGCTCGGGTTTGCCCGGCTGCACCCAGCAAAGCATATCGCGGATAATCCGCGCCGGGTCATCTTTGGGGACTTTTTCCAGGTTTGAGAAAAAACCGTTCTGGCGCAGCGATTCGACCCCTTTGAATCGCAAACGCAACGGAACGAACCTGCCGTGAATGCGCTCATGCAGCACGCCTTCGCGCTCAAACAGGGTCGAAGTTTCGGTTTCCAGCCCTTGTACCTCCAGTACCAGTTCCAGGCCATCTGGTTTTTGCTCTTCGTGGTATGTCTCTACACGCGCGCCTTGCATGAGGGCGGCAAAAGGGTGCTGAATGATTTTTCCACGCGCCTGGGTGTTTTTCATGAGGGCCTCTTGTAGAACCGATAAGTTATTTTTCTATCATACTGCAAAACAGGCAGGTTTTAAATTGAAGTTCGATTGAATTTTGCTAGGTGACGGCCAGTTTTGTTTTGGGATACTTCTCATACCATCTCTCGTCCACCACCCGCTGAAGCCGCTCAACGGTTTCCCAAACATCCTCAAAACGGGTGTAGAGCGGCGCGAAGCCGAAGCGGATGTTATCTGGCTCGCGGAAATCGGGGATGATGTTCATCTCTTCGATGAGCGCGCGGTTGATGCGGTAGCCTTCAGGGTGACGCAAACTGACGTGACTGCCGCGCTCTTCGGCCTGACGCGGTGAACCGAGCATGAACCCTCGCCCAAAGAGTTTGTCCTGCGCCAGGCGGATGAAGTATTCCGTTAATTCAATCGATTTCTGGCGGATGGCAGGGATTCCCGCTTCCAGAATGAGTTCCACGCCCGGTTCGATGGCAAGCAAGGACAAAATCGGCGGCGTGCCTGCCAAAAAACGGGCAATGCCGGGCGCGGGGGCATAGTTCAGGCTGAAATCGAAAGGCCGGGTTTGCCCGAACCAGCCCCAGATGGGGGAAATTGCTTCAGATTGAAGCCGTCGGTTGACGTAGAGAAAGGCCGGGGCACCGGGGCCGCCGTTCAGGTATTTGTAAGTACAGCCGATGGCAAAATCTACATCCCAGGCATCTAATTCGATGGGGACGACTCCGATGGAATGACTCAAATCCCACAAGACCAGGGCGCCTGTTTGATGCGCCTGGCGGGTGATTTCGGCCATGTTATACAGATAGCCGCTTTTGAAGGCAACGTGCGAGAGCGTGACCAGGGCGGTTTGTTCATCCAGAGCGGCGCGCAGCGCGTCCAGGTCGGGGGCGAGGCCGTCAGCGCTGGAGGGGATGATTTGTATCCTGGAGTCTGAGCGCAAACCCTGCAAAATGTAAATGTCTGAGGGGAAATTCAGGCGGTCGGTGATGATTTTGGGGCGCGTAGCCAATATTTGCAGCGCGGCATGGGCCAGTTTGTAAAGGTTGACCGAGGTTGAATCGGACACGATGACCTGCCCAGGGGCTGCGCCCATCAGTTGCCCGATTTTATCTCCAATGCGGGCGGGGGCTTCGTACCAGCCCGTATTCCAGCCGCGAATCAAGTTGCGTCCCCATTCGTCGGCGGTGATTTTTTGCAGGCGCGCGGCGGTTTTTAGGGGGAGACGCCCGAGCGAGTTGCCATCCATATAACGGAGGTCAGGGTCGGCCAGGTCAAATTCAGCGCGGAAGCGCGCCAGGGGGTCGGCGGTGTCAAGCGCCAGGGCAAAGTTGCGGGTGGGAGAAAAGTCTTTCATATTTCTTGTGATTTTATCAGAGCCAAATCCCAATTTGGGTAAAAATCCCTTGACTTTGAGTCGACTCCAGGTGTTACACTATTTTCAACGAGGTGAACCATGAAAATCGCGGAAGTCAGTGAAAAATATGGCATTTCTATTGATACCCTGCGCTACTATGAGCGGATTGGTCTGCTGCCGCGCGTCCACCGGGCCGAGAATGGGATTCGGGAATACGGTGAACTCGACCTGCGGCGGGTGGAATTCGTCAAGTGCATGAGAAGCGCCGGCCTGCCTGTTGAGGTGCTGATTGATTATATGCAGTTGATTGAACAGGGTGATAGCACCATCGAAGCGCGCAAAGAAATCCTGGCCGAGCAGCGCGATTTGCTGGTGGCGCGCATTCAGCAATTGCAAAAGACGCTCGATTTGCTGAATCATAAAATCGAAGTGTACGAAAAAGCCATCCTGACCAAAGAGAAGAAAATGGCGCAGGAATAAGCAAGAGTGAAAGGAAACCCAAAATGACTGAATATGTTTGCACCTGTGACGCAATTGGCGTTGAAGAAAAGCATGGACTGACTAAAGCCAGCCCACATAATGAGATAGCCCTTTGGAAGGATTTGCGGCGGCTGATGGAAAGATTGGGCGTTGAAATGATTGAAATTTATCGCTGGAACAACGACCCGCAGCCCCAATTCTCGCAGGGTGGGGCGCGCGTTCTCATTCGTCCAGACCGGATTGATTTGGTGTAAAAAAAGGAGAGGAAAATGGAAAAGCGTCAGCCTGGCAAAAGCGGTCCTTCTCAAGATGACCCAGAATTATCAGCCGCGCAAAAACTGGTCGGCGGTTTCGCGCCCAAACTGGCGGAACTCACGGATGATGTGTTGTTTGGCGATGTGTGGGAACGGAAAGAACTGTCGAAGCGCGATCGCAGCCTGGTGACGGTAGCCGCGCTGATTGCCAACGGAAACACCGAGCAACTGACCGGCCACCTGAAGCGGGCAAAGGAAAATGGCCTTTCCGAGCAGGAACTCGCAGAGGTCATCATTCACCTGGCTTTCTACGCCGGGTGGCCGCGGGCGATGTCAGCCGTCAGGGTGGCGCGCGAGGTTTTCGAAAAGTAGTTGAACTGGAAAGGCAAAGGAACGAATGATGGCAAATACAAGCCTGGAACAAGAAGTCATCACCCTCTCTAAAGAGAAGTGGGGCTGGATGGCCGAGCGCGACACCGCCGCCCTGGACGCGCTTTTCCATGAAAAATCGGTCTTTGTCCACATGGGCGGCGCCTGGGACAAAGCGCGTGAAATGGAAATCATCGCCAGCGGCGGGATTCATTACAAACAAGCCGACATTCACGAAGTGTCGGTGAATATCATTGGCTCGACGGCTGTTCTTTTGAATCGCATTACTTTGCTGGCCGTGGTGGGCGGAAACGAGGTTACCAACCCCTTTATGGTGACGGAAGTGTATGTGCAGGAGGAAGACCGCTGGAAGCTGGCCTCGCTTTCGTTCACCCGGCTGTTGACCCCGGAACAGCGCCCCAGTTAAGGAGAAAATCATGCAAACGGTCAAATTGAACAACGGCGTTGAAATCCCCATTTTGGGTTTTGGCGTTTTTCAAATCACCGACCCCGCTGAATGCGAAAGAAGCGTCATCGAGGCCATCGAAAGCGGCTACCGCCACATTGACACGGCGGCCTCGTACCAGAACGAAGAAGCGGTGGGCAGGGCAATCCGGCAAAGCGGCCTGCCGCGCGCGGAATTGTTCATCACCACCAAACTGTGGATTCAGCGGGATGGCTACGGAGGTGCGCTCAAGGCCTTCGAGCGGTCGCTCAACCGCCTGCAATTGGAGTACGTTGACCTGTACCTGATTCACCAACCCTATGGCGATGTCTATGGAGAATGGCGCGCCATGGAGGAACTCTACCGGCAGGGCAAAATCCGCGCCATTGGGGTTTCCAACTTTCACCCCGACCGGATGATGGATTTAATCATTCACAACGAAGTGACCCCGGCGGTCAATCAAATCGAAGTCAATCCGTTCCACCAGCAAATCGAATCGCAGAAGTTTTTCCAGGAGAACCAGGTCGCCGTTGAAGCCTGGGCGCCGTTTGCCGAGGGCCGCAACAACATTTTCCAAAACGAAACCCTGCTCTCCATCGCCGCGAAACACAACAAAAGTGTGGCGCAGGTCATTCTGCGCTGGGTGATTCAGCGCGGCATTGTTGCCCTGGCAAAATCGGCCCGCAAAGAGCGGATGCTGGAGAACATCAATGTGTTCGATTTCGAATTGAGCGCCGAGGATATGGCCGCCATTGCGGCATTGGATACGAAAACCAGCGCCTTCTTCGACCATCGCAATCCCGAAATGGTCAAGTGGCTGGGTAACCGGAAATTGGATGTGTAATCAAGGAGAAACACATGGAATACGCACGACTTGGCAACACCGGCCTGAAAGTCTCGCGCATTTGCCTGGGTTGCATGGGCTTTGGCGACGCCGGGCATTGGATTCACAAATGGGTGCTGAACGAGGAAAGCAGCCGTCCCATCATCCAGAAAGCCCTTGAACTGGGTATCAATTTCTTTGACACGGCCAACGTCTATTCTCTGGGGGTGAGCGAGGAGATTTTGGGCCGCGCGCTCAAGGATTTTGCCCGGCGCGAGGAAGTGGTCATCGCTACCAAAGTGCATGGCAAGATGCGTGAAGACCCCAACGGCGGCGGACTGTCGCGCAAGGCCATTCTGACCGAGATAGATAACAGCCTGCGGCGGCTGGGGACGGATTACGTCGACCTGTACCAGATTCACCGCTGGGATTACGAAACGCCCATCGAAGAGACGCTGGAGGCCCTCAACGATGTCGTTCGCGCGGGCAAGGCCCGCTACATTGGCGCTTCGGCCATGTGGGCCTGGCAGTTCCAGAAGGCGCTGCATGTGGCCGAAAAACACGGCTGGACGCGCTTCGTCTCAATGCAAAATCACTACAACCTGATTTACCGCGAAGAAGAGCGCGAGATGCTGCCGCTCTGCCGCGCCGAGGGGATTGGTTCAATTCCCTACAGCCCGCTGGCCTCGGGACGCTTGACGCGCGACTGGGCTGAGAGTACCATGCGTTCCAAAACCGACCAGATTCAGAAACTGAAATACGAGGCCGCCGCCGAAATTGACCGTCCCATCATTGAACGGGTCGCGGAACTTGCCCAAAAACATGGCGTGCCGCGCGCCCAAATGGCTCTGGCCTGGCTGCTGAACAAGCCGCCCGTCACTGCGCCGATTATTGGGGCAACGAAGATTTCTCATCTCGAAGATGCCGTGGCGGCCCTCTCGGTTCGCCTGAGCCAGGAAGAGATGAGTTATCTGGAAGAACCCTATCAGCCGCACCGCGTGGTCGGACACCAGTAAGAGAATCTCAATACAAAACAAAAGGAGTTACCTATGGCTATCACCAACAAACGTTTAGGCAAGCATGGCGTTCTGGTCAGCAACCTGTGCCTCGGCACCATGAACTTCGGCTGGCAAACCAGTGAGGAAGACAGTTTCAAAATTATGGACCGTGCTCTGGAATTGGGCATCAACTTTTTCGATACCGCCGATGTCTATGGCTGGAGCGTGGAACACGGCCTGACCGAAGAAATCATCGGGCGCTGGTTCGCGCAGGGTGGGGGGCGGCGCGAGGCGGTCGTGCTGGCGACGAAGGTCTATAACCCCGTCTCGCGCAAGGCTAACCGCAAAGAAGTCAACAGCGATGGGCGCAGTCTCTCGGCCTATAAAATCCGCAAGCATTGCGAAGGCAGCCTGAAGCGCCTGCAAACCGAGTGGATTGACCTGTACCAGATGCACCACATTGACCGCGATTGCCCCTGGGTTGAAACCTGGCAGGCCTTCGACAGTCTGGTGAAGCAAGGCAAAGTCGTCTATGTTGGCTCCAGTAACTTCGCTGGTTGGGATATCGCCACTGCCTGCCAGGAAGCCTCCAAACGCGGGATGATGGGGCTGGTGAGCGAGCAGAGCATTTACCACCTTAACAACCGCATGGTTGAGTTGGAAGTCATCCCCGCCTGCCGCCACTATGGGCTGGGGTTAATTCCGTGGAGTCCGCTGGGAGGCGGCCTGCTGGGCGGCGCGCTGGAAAAAGCGCAGGCCGGGCGGCGCATGGGCGAGCATTTTGAGAAGGAAGTGGAAAAGAACCGCGAAAAGCTGGAGAAGTACGAAGCCTTGTGCCGCGAATTGGGCCACGCCCCCGGCGAAGTGGCGCTGGCCTGGCTGTTGCACAACCCAATCGTCACCGCGCCCATCATCGGGCCGCGCACACTGGAGCAGTTGGAAAGCGCCGTGCACGCCACCGAAATTCAACTCGATGCGGAAACGCTCAAGAAACTGGATGAAATCTTCCCCGGCCCCGGCGGCGAAGCGCCCAATGCTTACGCCTGGTAATGTCGGGCATGGCGCATGGCAGGGCGAGAGATTTATCTCGCCCTGCTTTCAATCTTGCTCATTGCATATTCTGCCAGGGCGGTAATCGTCAGGCTGGGGTTCACGCCCGGGTTGGCGGGCATAATTGACCCATCAATGATGTAGAGGCCGGGATAATTATGAACCTGGAAGTTTTCATCTACCACGCCCTCGCTGGCATCCCGGCCAATTGGCGCGCCGCCAAGAATGTGAGCAGTGGTGGGCAGGTTGAAGACGTTTTCTGTCACTGAGCCGAGCGGCACGCCGTTGATGCGATGGGAAAATTCGCGCACTACGTCGTGTCCCACGTCCACGCGCGCCAACACCTGGCGGGCTTCGTCACGGATGGCAACCAACCCGCGCCGAAAACCGGTCAACCAGGAGCGGCCAATTCGGAATTTGAGGGCATTATCCACATGTTGCATAACGAGCAGGATGGTGGCGTTGTGCGCCCAGCCGGGCAGAACCATCACGCGCAGGAAATCTATCGGATGGCGAAAAACCCAGGTCAGCGTGCGGCCAATGCGGGCTGGCACGCTGGTAGCGTCTGAGATGAGTGGGGCGCCTAAAAAGCGCATGAGCGATGAGCCATCCGGGTAGCGCACAGGTTCGATGCGCGTTTCGGCGTCGGCGTTGAAAATGGAAGAGATGGCAACGCCTTCGGAGTAGTTAACGTCTGACCCGCGCGCCACCGAGCCGAGCAGGGCCTCGCTGTTGGTGCGCACCTGGTCGCCCAGGCGGGGCGAGAGATGGGGAAGCGACTTTTTGACATCGCGCAGGCGCAGGAGCAGGTTCATCGTCCCCATCACCCCGGCGGAGAAGATAACATTTTTCGCCCTGGCTGTCTGTTTCCGTTTGATTGGCCTGGTGCTGGGCTGGAAGACAACCTCGTAGCGCGCCCCGTCTGCGTTCACGGGCCTGACCTCGGTCACATCCACCTCGGCCATCACCTTTGCGCCCCACTTTTCCGCAAAATAGAGGTAATTTTTGGGCAGGGTGTTTTTGGCATTGTAGCGGCAGCCGACCATGCATCCGCCGCAGTGACGACAGCCGGCGCGTGCCGGGCCCCTGCCGTTGAAGTAGGGGTCTGGCACGGTTTGGCCGGGTTCGCCAAAGTATGCGCCCACATCGGTCGCTCGAAACGTGTCTTCCATGCCGCGCCCGGCGGCAATCTGACGCAAAATTTCATCGGCTTTCCACAGTTTGGGGTTGCGGGCCGCGCCGAGCATGTGGCGGGCCGTGTCGTAATGCGGTTTCAGTACTTTTCCCCAGGGGAGGGGGGTGTTCCAGGCTGGGGTGGCGAAGGTCTCTTCGGAGGGGACTTCCAGCACGTTGGCATATCCCAAACTGCCGCCGCCAACTCCTGCTCCGTGCAGAACCATCACTCCGTTCAGGATGGCGATTTGTAAAATGCCATGCGCGCCAATGGCTGGCATCCAGATGTATTTCCAAAACTGCCAGTTGGTTTTGGCGAAATCTTCGTCTTGAAAGCGTTTGCCTTTCTCTAATACCAGTACCGAATAGCCTTTTTCGGTCAGGCGCATGGCCGAAACCGACCCGCCAAAGCCGGAACCGATGATGATATAGTCATAAACTCGTTCTGGCATAAGGTTCTCCTCGGGCAGTGTTGCTGTTGTGATTGGGCGCATTAGATTTTGCCTAACGTGAAATAGAATGTGGCCCCCTGGCCGGGGCTGGATTTGGCCCAAATGCGGCCTCCGTGGCGCTGGATGATGCGCTGAACGGTGGCCAGCCCAATGCCGTGGCCGGGGTATTCCTCGGCGTGGTGCAGACGTTGAAAAGGCTGAAAAAGTTTGTCGGCGTATTGCATGTCAAACCCGGCGCCGTTATCGCGCACGAAGTAAGTTATTTCATTGTTTTGGGTTTCCGCTCCAAATTCGATGCACGCGTTGGGAGTCCGCGCGGAGTATTTCCAGGCGTTGCCGAGCAGGTTTTCCAGCGCATTGCGAATCAGGATTGGGTCGGCATTGACCATCAGACCTTCGGCGGCGCGAAAGTTGACCGACCGGCCTGGTTCGGCATGTTGGAACGATTCTATGATGGAATAGGCTTCGGCGCTCAAATCCAATTTCTGACGGTGCAAATTGGCTTTGCTTAAGCTGAAGAGGCCCAACAGGCTGTTTATCCGGCCATTCATTTCTTCGGCGGCTTGAAGCATTCGTTCGAGATAGGTTTTGCCTTGAGGGTCTAATTGATTTTCAAATTCTTCTTTGAGAATTTGGCCAAACCCGCGAATGGCTCGTAAAGGAGAACGCAGGTCGTGCGAGATGGAGTAAGAGAAAGCCTGCATTTCGCGGTTGGCCTGTTCGAGCTCGGCGGTGCGTTCGATAACGCGTTGTTCGAGTTGCTCGTTGAGATGGCGCGTTTGTTCTTCGACGCGCCGCAATTCGGTGACATCAATGCGCATTCCGATTAAGCCAATAATATGCTCGTCCACGGTGATGGGTGCTATCGTGACGATGAAGCTTTTTCTTTTGCCATCGATGGTCTCATCGAAAGGGCCTTTATAAATCGTTTCGCCGCGCAAAACGCGCTGGTGTTCGTCCTGCCATTCCTGGCGTTTTTCTAATGGAATGCTGTCTATCTCCAGCGCAGTTTTACCAAGGGCTTGGGATGGGTAGTTGCGGTCGGCTCCATTAACGATGATATAGCGGCTTTCTGCATCGCAAACCCATAAATCATACGGAAGTTGGGCGATGATGGTCCGAAGGCGGGCTTCGCTCTCGCGCAGGGCAATTTCTACCTGCTTGCGTTCTGCCAGTTCTTTTTGCAGGCGTCCCAAAAGGTCATATTTTTCAACTGCGATAGCTGCCTGGGACGCGAGTGTTTCCAGCATGCGCGTTTGTTCCTCCGTGTAAGCATAAGGGCGGCGCGCTTGCACCGACATAATTCCCAGAATGCGGCCTTCGTTAATGAGGGGAATGCCAGTATAAGTGCTGATGTTAGGGTCGGCGATGACAACGATATTAAACTTTTGACGGATTTCTGGCAGTTGAACATCAGGAAGATAAAGTGTTTGCCGGGTTTGAATGACATGCGCTGTCAGGCCGGGCTGCTGACTCAAATTGCGCGGGGGAATGTTTAATTCCTGGTCGAGGCTGAGGTAGAGGGGAAAAGAAATCGAATTAGATGGTTCGTCGTACAGCCCGACATAGAATGCATCTACGGTCATTGTTTGTTTGAGTTCTTTTACCAGCGCGCGTAGGGCTTCATACAGGTTTTCCCCGGCGGTGAGCGCTTTTCCCATCTGATAAAGCAGGAACATTTCGTTGGCGCGCTGCTTAAGGTCTCTTTCTGCCCGTTGACGTTCCTGTAACTCGTTTTGCAAGGTGGTCAGCGCCGACTGAAGGTTTCGCCAGTTCATTTGCTGAAGTACAAGCACTGACAGACTGAAGAAAGCATAAATCATGAAAACGGAATAGGATGTATAGGTGATGCCGGGCGGTGGTAAAAGCCCTTTCTCTTCCGCGTATGCCAGGCCAAAACCGTTCAAAATGCTCATTGCCGAGACGATGAAGATGGCCCTGCTGCCCATCAGCAAGCCCGCAATGACGATGATAACCAGGTAGCCCATGAAAATAGGCGCCCGAACTCCCCCTGCTGTCGCCGAGCCAATTGTGACAATCAGCCAAAGCATGGCAATCAGGGCGTAGCTGACCAGGCGTATCCAGCCGCGCCGGACAAGTTCCAGCAGCAGGATGCTCATTGGTATGACAATGATGGCGATTGTTGGAAAACGAGACGTAAACACGCCTGGGAATAACCGAAACGGAATGGCGAAAACTGCGCTTAGAAAAATTATTCCATGCAGAACCTCAAATAAGCGGCTTGCGAGGATGGTTTTGGATTCATCATCGAATGTGGGGGGAACCAGCAGACTTAAAAAATACTGTTTCATGATGGTTGAACAGGGCGAGTAGAACGAATAAATGTCTGCTTCAAGTATATTGCATTTTAGATGGTTGACGCGGTTTTGGCAGTTTTTTTGTTCAAATGTCATCTCTGGAATTCACCCGCCATAGTGACAAAATGCACTGGAAATTTTGACGAACTTTGTCTATATTGATATAAATCAAGATGGAAGACCTGTTCTGTGATGAAAGTCACAAATCTTCTGAAACCTCCATAGTATGATTAATTAAAGATTAATTTTATCGAAAAGGATACGCCATGACCAAATACCTTCCCATGATTGCCATCCTTTTTGCTGTGATTGCCCTGGGCTTGTTTGCGTATGTTACCGATGCGGTTGCCTTTGCAGGCAGCAGCCCCGAAACGTGTGCTAATTGTCACGTTATGGATGATATGTACGAAAACTGGTTCCATGCCCCGCACAAGAACTGGACGGAATGCGTTGATTGTCACCTGCCGCATGATAACGTCGTCTCATATTACGCGGAGAAGGCGCGCACCGGTTTCCATGACGTGTATGTTTTCAGCACCGGGCAGACGCCCGACGTGATTCGTGCCACAGAGCATACCAGGGGTATTATTCAGGACAATTGCGTGCGCTGTCATCAGAGTACGGTGGATGCGGTTGTGAGCAGCCCGCACGGAAATGACCGCTATTGCTGGGAATGTCACCGCAGTGTTTCGCACGGCACGCGTGGTTTATCTTTGCTTCCCCTGCAAGATTCATCTCTCTATCCCATTCATAAATAAACGTTGAGGAGATTTGCTATGCAAAAATATACAACCCTGATTTTAGCGGGACTGGTTGTGGTTTTGGCGGCAGTGCTGGCTGGAACGTTGATTTTCGTCAACAACCAGCCGGTTCAGCAGCGCGCCATTCAACCGTTGACTGAAATCGCCGCTATGGAGCCGGATTCGTCCAAATGGGGCGTCAATTTCCCCAACCAGTATGCTTCGTTCCTGAAGACGCGCGATAACAACATTGCCACCACTTATGGCGGCTCTGGCTTTTCACATCTGGAACGTGACCCGCGCCAGTTGATTTTGTTTGCTGGAATGCCATTCAGCAAAGATTACAATGACGACCGGGGCCATGAATGGGCGCTTTATGATGTTAACAACACCAAGCGCCTCAATTTGGACAAAGAAAGCCCCAAGCGTACCCCCGGCACCTGTTACTCGTGCAAAAGCGCCAGTAACCCCGGCCTGTGGGCCGAAATGGGCATGGCGGAATACGATAAAACCTTCTTTGGCGACCTGACCCCGAAGGTTACGGAAAGCATTGGCTGCGCGAACTGTCACGAGGCTGGCACCATGCGGCTGATTGTCACCAACCCGGCGCTCGAAGAAGCGCTTCAGGCACAGGGCAAAGATTGGAAGACTTTCACCCGCCAGGAAATGCGCACGGTTGTTTGCGCCAACTGTCATGTGGAATATTACTTCGCTGGCGAAGGAAAATATCTGACTTTCCCATGGGAGAAAGGCACTAAAGTCGAGGAGATGTGGGAATACTACACCGAGGTGGGCTTCAAGGATTGGGAATATCCCGATACCAAGACGCCCATGCTCAAAGCCCAGCACCCTGAATTTGAAATGTACACTGCTGGTTCCACGCACTATAACGCGGGCGTCTCATGCGCCGATTGCCACATGCCCTATGTGCGCGAGGGCGCAGCCAAATATTCCTCGCACAACATTCACAGCCCGCTTCTCAACCCCCAGCGCGCTTGCGGGCAGTGCCACACCGATACGGATGCCGTTGTGCGACGCGTGAACCTGATTCAGGAACAGGCCTACAATACCAAGATTGCAACGGAAGATGCCATCATTGATGCCATCAACGCCATCAAGACCGCTGCCGCCAACCCCAACAGCGATGCCGCGCTGCTCGAGGAAGCCCGCCTGTTGCACCGCAAAGCACAGTTCTACTGGGATTATGTTTCCGCCGAGAATTCGATGGGATTCCACAACCCTGAATACGTTCTCAAGATTTTGGCGGAATCAACCAATCTGGCGCGCCAGGCCCAAATGAAAGCCGCCCAGGCTGCCAACGACCCCTCCTTGCTGGAAACGGGAACCTACTACCAGACTGGTCAGGCCGGGCAATAAATTAATTTTGTTCAAATCAAACGTCCCGAAGGAATTACTCCTTCGGGACGTTTGATTTTATGAAAAGAAGCGCTCAAGAATGATGATATTTTCTTCGTCCAGAAACCGTTCCACGCTCTCCTGACGGCTGATGAGCAGCTGGCGTAGTTCGCCGGTGGCGGGTTGAAGCAGGTCAATTTCCAGCGCCTGACCGCCGTGCGTATCCTCGCAATTCAACGCGCGGACGGGGGAGAGAATCTTCCAGCCCGTATCCAGCGCGGAGAGCAGGCGCATCAGGTCGGCGGATTTGTTGGAGGGGCGGGCCGGTTCCTGCAAGCGGTTCCAGCGAAAATCGGTTACGAGGATAGAGTTGAACATGGCATGTCCCTGCTTTCGATGAATGTAAGCATAGCATACCGTCCGAAAGTTATCATCCCTGGAACGTTGGATTAAGAATTTGTAAACATTCCTGCTCGATTAATGTTTGAGCGGGTGACGCTGGTACCATTGCACCGTTTCGCGGATGGATTCTTTAAGCGGCGTGGCTTTCATGCCAAATGTCTGCTCAAATTTGCTCGAATCAACCACAAACGGCTGGTCAAACTCGTACATCATCTCCACTGACTCTTTCGCTTCAGGGATGAACAACCCACCCAGCCTCATCATCCATTTGCCCATGGCGCTGAACTTTGTCTCAACCCCGGCGGCTTCCGCAATCATTTTCACCATTTGTTGTTGGGTAACGCGCGGATGGTCGTTTGGCACATGCCAGGCTTGCCCATCGGCTTCGGCGCTCTCGCCCAAAATGACCAGGGCGCGGGCAAAATCGCGGGTGTAAGTGTGAGTGTGGGGCAAATCTACTTTGCCCACCAGGTTGGCCGCTTTGCCTTCTAAAAGTGGGTAAAACACCCGCTCGCCCATGGTTGATCCCAATCCCCAGGGGCCAAAAAAATCAGAGCCGCGTCCGGCGGTGACGCGTAGTTTTCCGGCAGCGTGGGCCTTGAATGCTGCCTGGCTCATTTCGGCGCGTAATTTTCCTTTGCGGGTGCGGGTGTTATAAGGCGTAGATTCGGTCAGTGGTGCCCCGCCCGTTTCGCCATACATATACAGATTTTCCACCAGCACCAGTTTCGCGCCGGAGCCGGTCAGTCCTTCCATGATGGCATTCTGCAAGGGAGGGAACTTGTCAATCCACTCGTGATATGCTGGCTGGGCAGCTTGATAGACCACCGCCGCGCCCCGGGCGGCCTGTCGCACCTGGGACGGGTCGTACAAATTGGCGGCGGTCATCTCCACGCCTGCTTGGGGTTCGTCCAACTTTCCAGAACGATTCACCATGCGAGCGCGTTTCCCTTGCCTGGTCAATTCCTCTGCGATAGCGCGCCCAATGGGGCCTGTGCCGAAAATAACATGAAGTTCAGACATTGTGTTTTTTCCTAAAACCGGGGTAGGTAGATGATGTTTAGCGGTTTCTATGCGGGTGGCATGGGTGGCACGAAGCCGGGCATCATTGTTTCTGGTGCGGTTTTTCCGGCAGCGTGTAACGCAGAAGGATGTTTGACTCTGGAGAGTTTACCTTCGGTCAACATGCGGCGGTGCGCTTCTTCCCAGGAAGGCCGGTCGGGAGTTTCTTGCTGCCAGCGGGCGTAGGCTGCTTCATTGCACATTTCTGAAAGCAGGCGCATGGCAACCTGATGCGCGCCAGAGCCGCGATACTTTTTCATGGTGGCTTCATCTTGCCAGATGGTTTTCGTCCAGACCACATTGTTCCATTCAAAGCGCGTTTCCACGCTCATAATTCCTGGCGCTTTTTGGGCCTGGAACATGGTGCGCATGGCGTGAAAAATAAAAAGCGGCAGGTAAAATATTGAGCGCACACGCAACCGGGTAATTGAAACGTTGTACATTTTGCCTCCTGTTTTCTGCTGAATAAAAGTTTCTACGATTAAATCTATCTCATGCGCGCAACGCATTACCGTCAGGGGTTCTCGATGGTTGCCCTTTGAAGGTGGGGGTGTTGTTGTGATTAGATAGGGCCAACCATTTTTCCCTTATCAGGTTATCTATACGCGATTTTGTGTCTCATAAGTAAACACTGTATATTTATGCAGTAAATATACAGTGTTTACTTATGTTTGTCAAGAGGCAAAAAACATCCCGAAGAAAACCTTCGGGATGTTTGAGGGCGCAGCGTGAGATTGGTTTTTAGGATTTTTGCCGACGCAGGAAGAATTTGGTGATTTCTTCGGCAATGGCTGGGAGCAGTGCCAGTCCAATCACCACGCCCCATTCGGCTGCCGAGGGGTTGTGGGTGTTGAAGATGGGCTGCAGGATAGGAACGATTGAAACTAATATGAGAAGAGTCACCGAAGCCGCTACTGCATATTGCATCCACTTGTTGGAGAACACGCCAATGGTGAAGAGCGAGGCGCGTTCGGAGCGGACGGTGTAGGCGCGGAAGAGTTCGGCCATCGAAAGGGTCAGGAAGGCCATCGTTTCGGCGGTCTGCACATCGTATTGCGACCAGTCAAAGCCGCTGAATAGGGTGGTGAGTGGGTTAAAGCCCAGTTCCCAATACAATCCTACGAGAAATGCAGTTAACACGACACCGGTTTGCATGACCATTTGCACAAAAATGCCCAGCCGCATGGGGCCATTGATGATGGGTTCGTCTTTGGGGCGCGGCTTGTGCTGCATAATGTCGGGGTCGCCTTTTTCCATTGCCAGAGCCAGGGCCGGTGCGCCATCGGTCACCAGGTTGAGCCACAGCAGTTGAATGGCCGTTAGTGGCGCGGGCAGGCCGGCCAGTGTTGCCAGGAAGATAATCATAATTTCGGCCACGTTGCTGGAGAGCAGGAAAAAGACGAACTTGCGAATGTTGCTGTAGATGATGCGTCCCTGCTCTACGGCTGAGACGATGCTGGCGTAGTTGTCATCGGTGAGTACCATATCCGCCGCGCCTTTGGCAACGTCGGTGCCGGTAATGCCCATGGCTACGCCGATATCGGCGCGTTTGATGGCCGGGGCATCGTTTACGCCGTCGCCGGTCATGGCGACAATTTGGTGATTGGCTTGCAGGGCATCTACAATGCGCATTTTATGTTCGGGGGAGACGCGCGCGAAGACGTCCGTCTCCATGACGGTGCGTTGGAGTTGTTCATCGTCTTGTCCGTCCAGGTCGGCTCCGGCCAGCACTTTGTGACCAGGCCGCAACAAGCCAATTTCTTCGGCGATGGCGCGGGCGGTGTTTGGAAAGTCGCCGGTAATCATGACGGTGCGGATTCCGGCTTGCATGGCTTTTTGCAAGGCAGGTTTCACTTCCTGGCGCGGCGGGTCAATCATGCCGATTAGCCCCACGAACACCAGGTCGTTTTCTACCATTTCGGGGGTCAGTTCGGTGTCTGGCACGTCCCGGTCAATGCGATAAGCAACGCCCAAAACGCGCAGGGCGTCGCGAGTCATGGCATCGTTGGCTGCCAGGATTTCCTGACGCTTTTTTTCGGTCAGCGGCGCAGCCTGGTCTTCCATGGTCTGATATTGGGTACATAATTTCAAAACCACATCGGGCGCGCCTTTGACAGCCACGACATCCCAGCCTTTTACGGAAGTGTTATAGAACGGAGAGGGGTCATCGGGACGCGGGTCCACAATGCTGTGAACCGTTATCATGCGCTTACGCTCTGAATCGAAGGGGATTTCGCTTTCGCGGGGGTAGGCGCGGTCGATATCATGGTGCAATGCCCCGGCTTTTTCGGCGGCTACAATGAGCGCTGCTTCCGTAGGGTCGCCAATGACGCGATACGCCTTTGCCGTGCTGTCGGCGCCGACTTCGATTTCTGCGTCGTTGTTGATGGTTCCAAGCCAGAGCGCAGTCAGGATGCAGGGATATTCCTTTATGTCGGTCACTTTGCCGTCCACCTGGAAGGCGCCTTGCGGCACATATCCCGTTCCTGTGACTGTGACGAATTGGCCATCTGCCCAAATACGGGTCACTGTCATTTCATTTTGGGTGAGAGTTCCTGTTTTGTCGGAGCAAATCGTAGTCGCCGAACCGAGAGTTTCAACGGAAGATAACTTGCGGATGAGCGCATGGCGCTTAATCATCTCTTGCATGCCCAGGGCGAGTGAAATCGTCACTACCGCGGGCAGGCCTTCTGGCACGGCTGCAATCGCCAGGCTGATGGCAATCATGAAGACTTCGGTGATTTCTTTAACATACTCTCCGAAGTATTCGAGCGGAGCGCTGAAGAGCAGGCCAATGTCGGTGCGATTGATGATTGCCACCAGGAAAACAACCGCTACCAGGATGAGCGCGCCCACGCTGAGGGTTTTTCCCAGTTCATCGAGGCGTTTCTGGAGCGGGGTTTCTTCTGTCTCTACCGATTGCAGCATTTCAGCAATCAGGCCAAGTTGGGTGTTCATGCCGGTAGATGTCACCACGCCTTTGCCACGCCCATACGAGACTGTTGTGCCCATAAAGGCGGTGTTTTTCCGGTCGCCGAGCGGGGCTTCGGGGTCCAGCTGCATGGCGGCATTTTTCTGTACCGGGAGCGATTCGCCGGTGAGGGAGGCTTCTTCTACTCGTAAGTTAACTGCTTCGAGCAGGCGGACATCTGCCGGGATGAAATTGCCCGCCTCGAGATAAACGATATCTCCTGGAACCAGTTCTCGGCCCGGTATGGTGATTCGCTGACCATCGCGCAGGACATGCGCTTCGGGCGCAGCCAGCTTTTTCAAGGCAGCCAATGCTTCTTCGGCGCGTCTTTCCTGGATGATGCCCAGAGTGGCGTTCAGAATGACGATGGCGATAATCGCGCCTGCGTCGATAAATTCGGCGGTTGAGCCGGTTTTGACATATTCTCCCCAGCCGATGAGCGCTGATACGATGGCAGCGACAATGAGCAGCATGACTACAAAATCGCTAATTTGCTCCCAGAGTAAGGCCAAAAAACCGGGACGCGGGGCTTCGGTTAACTGGTTGGGGCCATACTGTTCCAGCCGTTTTTTGGCTTCTTCACTGGTCAGACCCTGTTCAGCAACTTTCAGCCGTTCCAGAACCTCTTTTGAGGACAGAGTATGCCAGTTTTCGGCCAGAGAATTTTGCGTAGAAGGTACGGGTGTCATTCTGAAAATAAACTCCAATCAGGATGGGTAGTTAGGATGAAATGAAAAATGGAACCGTGGCACTTGGCAGGGATTGTATCGCTTGCCTGGTCATGCGCCAACGGTTCTATGTGGGTGTTCTTGGATGACATTCGTCACATTTATTGTTTATCCCGAAGGATGGTGAGATTTCTGGTTCATCCTTCGGGGCTGGTTTTATAAATCTGGGGTTATTTTGGTATTTGGAAGAATGGTGGTGTCTTTGGGAATGACAACAATTCCATCCCGTACAACCCATGTTCCGGCGTCAATATCTGTCCCGCGCGGGAAGGGTTTGATGACCGTTCCCTCGCCGATGCGCACGTTTTTGTCGAGAATTGCGCCCTCGATGTGGCATTTTGCGCCAATCCCAAGCGGCACTTCCGTTTTGCGCGGAGAGGGACCGTCGTAATAGTCCGCGCCCATGACAATGCTGTCTTTGACCGTTGCGCCTGGCCCAATGTGCGCGCGCAGGCCGATGACCGAGTTGACGATGGTGGATTTAATCACTCGGCAGCCCTCCGACATCAGCACGTCTTTCAGTTTGCTATCTTCTACTTGCGAGCCGGGCAAGATACGCGGGTTGGTATAGATGGGGCTTTGCGGGTCGAAGAAACTGAATTCGGCTTCGGGAGAGGCCAGTTCCAGGTTGGTGTCATAAAACGAGCGAATGGTCCCAATATCGCGCCAGTAACCGGCGAAGTCATAACCAAAGACGACATGCGTGCGGATGGCGTTGGGAATCACCTGACTGCCGAAGTCATCATGGTCAGGGAAGTTGGTGAGCAGGTCAATCAGCACTGATGTTTTGAAGACGTAGATGCCCATCGAGCCGAGGAAGGGCTTTTCGGGGTCATCGGGACGGCTGACGAGTTGCGCCTGAATGGCCGGGTCTTTGGGCTTTTCCACAAAAGCCGAAATGCGCCCATCTTCCGCCACTTTGAGAATGCCAAAGCGTGAGGCTTCGCGTTTTGGGACGGGCTGCACGGCGACAGTTACATCGCAATCATGTTCCCAATGAAATTGCAGGAAGGCAGCATAATCCATGCGGTAGAGATGGTCGCCCGCCAGGATGAGGACGTCTTTGGCGTCGGAGGCAATAATCTCGCGGATTTGCTTGCGCACGGCATCCGCCGAACCCTGGTACCAGTCCTCGCTTTGCAGGGTTTGCTCGGCAGCCAAAATTTGCACCGAGCCGGTGTGGAAGTTGTCGAAGTGATAGGTGCGGGTGATGTGTCGGTTGAGCGAGACCGAGTGGAATTGAGTCAGTACAGCAATGTTGTAGATACGCGAATTGATGCAGTTGCTGATGGGAATATCAATCAGGCGGTATTTCCCGGCAATTGGCACAGCCGGTTTGGAACGCAATTTGGTGAGGGGATGCAAGCGCGCCCCTTTGCCTCCGCCAAGGATGACTGCCAGGACATCGTCTAATGCGGGCATACATGCCTCCTTTTGTGATGTTGCGCAAAAAAGTTGAATTTTGGCTGCGGCGCGCGCCGCACTTAGGGAGAACAATATGCCTATATTATAAACGTTGCGGGCAGATTTTCGTTTTTTATTTTTGCCGTGCCAACCCCCAGAGCGCTCCGGCCAGCGCCAGCCAGGCGATGACCTGCGCAACGCGGATACCGCCCAAAATCAGCGCGCTGTCGCCGCGGAAGGCCTCGAAGAACAGACGCGCGCCCGCTGTCAGCGCCAAGAAGACCAGAAACAACCTGCCAGATGGCAATTCTGGCCCTTTCGAGAGCCGCCCCAGCCAGAGCAGAATCACAATCGCCCCGCCCAATTCGTAGAACTGAGTCGGGTGGCGTTTTGCGCCCCATAGCTCGATGCCCCAGGGCAGGGATGTCTCCAGGCCGAAAGCCGCGCCCGAGGCGATGTTGGCGAGCGCGGCTCCAATCATGAACACGGCAAAGAAAGGGGTCAGCGCGTCGAGCGCGTTCCAAAATCCCAGTTTTTTGCGCGCTCCGTAGATGAGAGCCGCCATCAGCGCCGCGGCGAACCCGCTGAAGGGGTCGAGCAGGCCAGGGTTGAGCGAAATCAGGCTCAGTGGGGAGGCCAGGAAGGCCCCCGCGTTAAGAAGGACGTATCCAAGCCGCGCTCCGACAATTCCGGCAATCAATCCCGTAAATACCAGGTTGTAGAGCGCATCGGGCGAGATGCCGCGCCTGGGAGCGAATTTTTCGGCCAGTGAAAGCCCAAACCACAGGCCGAGCAGGTACATCAACCCAGGCGTTTGCAAAGCCAGCGGGCCAATTTGCAGAATCGGCAGCATCAGCGCGTCTCCTTGAGCAATTGTTCTATTCTGCTGTACAACAGGGCTTCGGCCATTGGGCCGCCAATCACCACCTCGCGGATGATTCCGTCTGCCCCGATGAAGAACGAAGTTGGCAGGGAACTGACCCGGTACAGGCGTGTCACCTCGCCGCTTATATCGAGCGGGATGGGGAAGGTCAGATTGTTTTCGTTTACGAAATTTTGCGCGTCGGCGGGCGTATCTTGTACGGTTGAGTTGACGGCCAGAACCATCACGCCTTGTTCCTGGTATTCCTCCCAAACCCGCTGCATGGCGGGCATTTCGGCCCGGCAGGGCGGGCACCACGAGGCCCAAATGTTGAGCAAAACTACCCGACCGCGCAGGTCGGAGAGGGTCACTGTTTTGCCCTCGAGCGTATTCAGGGTGAAATCAGGAGCCAGAAATCCGGCTTGTGGCGCGGGAATTTCACCTCCTGTGGTTGCGCTCTGTGGCACGGCAGAGCGCCAAATCCAGAATAGTCCTGCCAGCAGAATAAACCCATAAAAAAATCGCGTTAGAACTGGTTGATTTAATTTCATTTTGCCTCTATAGTTATGTGCAGGATAGGATTTTATCCTGTCCTACACTTCATTGGATGCCCAGCCATGTTATTTGATACACGTCTTTTTGTTGGAATCGACCCGTGTGGTGGACGCAAGCCTTTCATCTGGGCCGCGCTTGACAAGAACGGGCGGCTCGCCGCGCTTCAGGAGGGGGAATTGGAGGATGCGCTGGCCTTTCTTGGCGGTTTGCCGGCGGCGCTGGTGGCAGTCAACGCTCCGCCGCGCCCCAGCCAGGGATTGGTGCGCCAGCAAGGAATCCGTCAGACTTTGCCTCCGCTGCGCGCGGCAGGCCGCAGCCTGGAAATGCGCCTGGTTGAACACCTTTTACGCGAGCGCGGGATTAATGTGGCTCTCACTCCTTCGCGTCGCGAGCTGTGTTCCAATTGGATGCAGATGGGTTTTGAGCTCTATCGCCGGATTGAGTCGCTGGGTTTCAAATCCTTCCCTGACCCTGAAGCAAGCCATGTTTGGCTGGAGACTCAGCCACATGCCATTTTTTGCGCCCTGCTCGAACAATCTCCGTTGCCGCGCCCAACGGTGGAGGGACGCTTGCAGCGACAATTGGTCTTGCATGAACAGGGATTAAACATCCGCGACCCGATGGATTATTTCGAGGAATTGACGCGCCACAAATTGATGAAGGGCGCATTGCCGCTGGAACAGGTCTACACGCCCGAACAGTTAGATGCGCTGGCGGCGGCTTGCGCGGCCTGGTTGCTCTCCCGCCACCCGGAGCGTTCTCTGGTTTTGGGCGACCCCGGCGAGGGACAAATCATCCTGCCGGTAAGTGAGTTAAAGGCGAGATATTGAATCAAAAACGCCCCGAAGGTTTTCCGCCTTCGGGACGTTTTTTTACCTGGCCTTATTCACAATCAGCAGGGCGATGAAAAACAGATAAACCACGCCTCCAATGGCCGCAGTGACGATGGCTGCTTGCAGGCTGCGATTTTGCAGAAAAGCCGCCATGCCCAACAGCACCCAGGCCAATGGGTGCAGGTAGTGCAGCCCCATGTTCATCAGCATGCCGCGCGTCGAGTCCGCTCCCGGTTTGGGCCAGACGTAGACAAATACCGCCGCCAGCAAAAAACACAGGAATCCCAGAATGGGCAACGGGATTCCGAACAGGGTGGGTACATCCATAACATTCTCCTTCATGCGTTGAATGGTTACAAGCGGATGATGTATCCGCAATATTCGCACTTGATGCTATCCATGCCGCGCAAGACTACCTGGGTAATGTTTGCCCCGCACGACGGACATTGACTGGGGGCGGATTCGACTTTTTCTTGCGCCGCCTCGTCAATTTTCAGGGCGCGCGTCTGGTCAAAGTCGCGGGTTTTGGCGCGATTAATCAACTGAACCCACTCGCTGCCCTCCTGCCAGATGTGAAGGTGAACGGTCTGGACCGGAGCGCTGGGGCCAAAGCGCAGGTCGAGATGGTCTTCATTCTTGAGCATGCCCTGTTTTGAGGGCTTCACATCCTCCACCAGCGCAACCGGCGCTTCCCACAACAAGGCTTGCACTTTTTCTTTGGCGGTGGTGATGAACAGCACCTTTTTGGTGGCAATCTCTTCTTTTTGCTCGAAAATCAGGCGTTGGTCGGTCAGGTACAGCACGCCATCAGGGTCCTCGGGGCGTTCTTTCACATCTTTACACCAGACTGCCTTGACCGCCATAATACCGCTCTCGGTGGGGCGCAGGGTAAATTTGGCCTCTGCCAGTTGAGTGAGCATCCATTCAACGCGGCTGAGTCGCCCAATGAAGGTAGAGACCTGGCTGTTCAGGGTGTTATACATCCCGCTGATTTGCCGCTCTGCCGCCAAGACCTTATCTTCCAGCATTTGCATTCCGGCGGCGAGGGTGTCAATCGCCGGGCGGGCGGCGGTAGGGTTCGATTTTAAGGCCGCCAACTGGGTCATCTGCGCTTCGAGCGGGCGCAGGGCCGCTTGCAGGCTGGCGGCTTGCTGGTTTGCGGAGGAAACCAGCGAGGGGTTGAGCGCCATCCACTGCCTGACGAAATCTTCGGCCTGGGTTTCCAGTTCTTTTTCAAAAGCATACCCGGCCTCCCGCAATTTCTTGATTCGTATTGGCAGACCTTTGATTTTGGTCTGGGTGTCTTCGAGCGCATCACGCGCGCGGCTCAGGCGAACGCCGTCTTGCAGCCTGCCCAGCCTGGATTGCAAGGAACTGATTTCGGACGCAATTTTTTGTTCAGGGGTAGGCGTGGACATATCGGCTCCTTTTTGCGCACGGGTCAATGAGCAGGCAACACCAGCAGAATAAGTAAAAGTATATCCCAAAACGGCGCATGGTAAAATAGCCAACGGTTTTTTTATTTTTTGCCATCATACTTTTTTCTCGAGGTCCCTATGAATCCCCAACTGCAACAACGCGCCATCAACGCCATTCGTTTTCTGGCTGCCGATGCCGTCCAGCAAGCCAATTCCGGGCATCCCGGCCTGCCGATGGGCGCTGCGCCAATGGCTTACACGCTGTGGATGCATCACCTGCGCCACAACCCGCGTAACCCCAAGTGGCCGAACCGCGACCGTTTCATCCTCTCCGGCGGGCATGGTTCGGCGCTTTTATATGCCCTTCTGCATCTGACTGGCTACGATTTGCCACTCGAAGAAGTCAAGAATTTCCGTCAGTTTGGCTCGCTCACCCCCGGCCACCCGGAATTTGGCCTGACGCCCGGCGTGGAAACCACCACCGGCCCGCTTGGCGCGGGTTTTGCCAACGGCGTGGGCATGGCCATTGCCGAAGCGCATCTGGCCGCCGAGTTTAACACCCCCGAACACCAAATCATTGACCATTTCATCTACGCCATCGTCACCGACGGCGACCTGATGGAAGGTATCTCATCCGAAGCGGCTTCGCTCGCCGGGCATCTCCAACTCGGAAAACTGGTGTACCTGTACGACGACAATCACATCTCGATTGACGGCTCGACCGACCTGGCTTTTACCGAAGACCGCCTGGCGCGCTTCGAGGCCTATGGCTGGCATACCCTGCAAGTGCCAGATGGCAACGATGTGGAAGCGATAGACCGCGCCATTCAGGCTGCCAAAGCCGACCCGCGTCCCTCACTGATTGCCGTTCGCACGGTCATCGGCTATGGCGCGCCCAACCGCCAGGGAACGGCCAAAGCGCATGGCGAACCGCTCGGCGATGAAGAATTGCGCCTCGCTAAAGAGAATCTCGGCTGGCCACTCGAACCGCGTTTCTACCTGCCCGAAGACGTTCTCGCGCACTTCCGCGAGTCCATCCAGCGGGGGGCAGGCTTCCAGGCCGAATGGCAGGCGCGCTTCGACGCCTATCGCGCCCAATTCCCCGAAAAAGCCGCTGAACTTGCCCGTCGAATGCGCGGCGAACTGCCCCAGGGCTGGGACAACAACCCGCCCGTCTTCCCCGCCGACCCCAAAGGGATGGCCTCGCGCGCCGCTTCGGGCAAGGCGCTCAATCACTTTGCCGCCAAAATTCCCGAACTGTTGGGCGGCTCGGCAGATTTAGCCCCCTCGAACAACACCAAAATCGAAGGCACGCCTGCCTTTCAGCGCAACTCTCCCGAAGGCCGCAACTTTCATTTTGGCGTGCGCGAACATGGCATGGGCGGCGTGGTGAACGGCATAGCCTATCATGGCGGCCTGCGTCCATTTGGCGCGACCTTCCTTGTTTTTTCGGATTATATGCGCCCGGCCATTCGACTTTCGGCTCTTTCGCATTTGCCCTCCATTTGGGTTTTCACGCACGATTCGATTGGGGTGGGCGAAGATGGCCCCACCCATCAGCCGGTGGAACACGTCACCGCCTTGCGCGCCATCCCGAACCTTGTCACCATTCGCCCGGCGGATGCGAATGAGACCGTGCACGCCTGGCGGGTGGCCCTGGCGCGGACTCACGCCCCGACTGCTTTAATCCTGACCCGACAAAATTTGCCCACCCTCGACCGTTCCACCTACTCCGATGCTTCCCTGCTGGAACGCGGCGCGTACATCCTTTCCGACATGGGCGACAACGCCCCCGAACTTATTCTGATGGCATCCGGCTCGGAAGTCTCGCTGGTGGTTGAAGCCGGGCTGCGTCTCGCCGCAGAGGGCGTGAACGTGCGGGTGGTTTCCTTCCCCAGTTGGGAACTGTTCAAAGCGCAGGATGCCGCCTACCGCGAAACCGTTCTCCCAGCGCGCGTGAAGGCGCGGCTGGCGGTGGAGGCCGGAATTGGCCTGGGTTGGGAACGCTGGGTCGGCGATTCGGGAGCAGTCATCAGCCTGGAACGCTACGGCGCATCCGGCCCCGGCGCGCGTCTCTTCAAGGAATTCGGCTTTACGGTGGAAAACATTGTCGAAACAGCCATGAAGGTGTTGGGAAAATGAAAGTCGCCGTTGCCTGTGACCATGCGGGATTCCCGCTCAAACAAACCGTGCTGGAGGCTGTGCGCGCCGCCGGGCATGAGCCGCTCGACCTCGGAACGCACTCCGCCGAAGCGGTGGATTACCCCGATTATGCCGAAAAAGCCGCCCGCGCCATCCTTTCCGGCGAAGCCGAACGCGGTATCATCCTGTGCGGGTCGGCAGTCGGCGCCAACATCGCCGCCAACAAAATTAAAGGCATCTATGCCGGAATTTGCCACGATACCTACTCCGCGCATCAGGGCGTAGAGCATGACGACATGAACGTCCTGTGCCTGGGCGCGCGCATCATCGGCCCGGAACCCGCCCGTGAAATCGTCGCCGCCTTTCTGGGCGCGCGCTTCGTGGGGAATGACCCCGGTCAGGAACGCCACTTGCGGCGGGTGGGCAAAATTCGCAAGTTGGAGAATGCTTCGCGTTGAAAATTCCCTCTCCACGTCACCCATCGAATATTTGCATGAGTGAATTTTCGTGGTTAGATGCCTCCCTCTATCCTCACGTGAATCCGCCGGAATGTCTGGAAACGCTTGTGGGGCAGGTGGATTTTCTCGCCCGGTTGTGTTCGGCCTGGGATTTTGGCATTCTCCCTGCCTTATCCTGGTCAGACCATCCCCGCAATCCGAAACGACCCCTGCCTGGAACAGGTGTAGCCTGCGGCGCTTAAAATTGTCATCATCTTTTTTCAGGAGTAATCTCATGACCAACCCCATTTCCGAACTGACCGCCCTCGGCCAGTCCCTCTGGTACGACAACATCCAGCGCCGCCTGCTGGAAAACGGCGAACTGGCCGCGATGATTGAACGCGGCGACATTCGCGGCGTGACCTCCAACCCCGCCATTTTTCACAACGCAATTGCCAAATCCACCGACTACGACTTGGCCCTCACTCCGCTGGCAATGTCTGGCTGGAGCAGCGAACAGATTTTCTGGCAGTTAGCAGTCGAAGACATTCGCGCCGCCTGCGACCTGTTCCTGCCGCTTTACGAGCAGACCGATGGGGTGGATGGCTACGTCAGCCTGGAAGTCAGCCCCTATCTGGCGCACGATACCGAAGAGACGCTGAAGCAGGCACAGCATCTGTGGCAGACGGTCAACCGCCCCAATCTGATGATTAAGATTCCCGCCACCAAAGCCGGCATTCCGGCCATTCGACAGGCAATTGCGGCGGGTATCAACGTCAACGTGACCCTGATTTTCTCGCTGGAGCGTTACCAGGAAGTGATGGACGCCTATCTTTCAGGGCTGGAAGACCGCCTGCTGGCGGGCGGCGAGATTGAACAGATTCATTCCGTCGCCTCGTTCTTCGTCTCGCGGGTAGATAGCAAAATTGACCCCAAACTGCCCGAAAATTCACCCTTACGCGGCAAAGCCGCCATTGCCAACGCCAAACTGGCATATGACGAATTCCGCAAAGTCTTTGGCGGAGCCCGTTTTGGCAAATTGCAGATGGCGAAAGCCAATCTCCAGCGCCCGCTATGGGCATCCACCAGCACCAAGAACCCGAACTACCCCGATACGATTTATGTGGATAACCTGATTGGCCCGGCCACCGTCAACACCGTCCCGCCCCAAACGCTGGTCGCCTTCAAAGAACATGGCACTGCCGCCGAAACCATTATGCAGGGCGTAGAAGAAGCCCGCCAGCAGATTGCTGAACTCGAACAGCGCGGCATCCTGATGTCCACCGTAACGCAAGAGCTGGAAGAAGAAGGCGTGAAAGCCTTTGCCGATGCCTTCACCGCCCTGCTGGAGACGGTCGAACAGCGGCGGCAGGCTCTTCTCTCACGACTGGGCGTTCTGGCTCAGCCGCTTGCGGAGCAGGTCGCCGCGCTGGAAGCGCAAAACGCCGCCCGCCGCATTTGGGAGCATGACCCCTCCATCTGGACGGATGACCCTGCCGGGCAGGCTGAAATCCGCATCCGCCTGGGCTGGCTCTCCCTGCCCGAAACCTCGCGCGCGGCGTTGCCGGAGATGGACAAATTCGCGCACGAGACGCGCGCCGACGGGTTCACCCATTTCCTGCTGCTCGGCATGGGCGGTTCCTCGCTTGCGCCGGAAGTCATGTCGCTGGTCTTTTCTCCCTCTCCCACCGGGAGAGGGGCTGGGGGTGAGGGCGGTCTCCACTTTGCTATCCTTGATTCAACCGACCCCGCCCAGGTGGCCGAAACCGCCGCGAAGTTCCCGCTCGATAAAACGCTGTTCATCGTCTCCTCCAAATCGGGCGGAACAGCGGAAGTGAGCGCCATGTTCGATTATTTCTGGGCGAAAGCCGCCGAAGCCTTTGGCGCGGATGCTGGGCAGCGATTCATTGCCATCACCGACCCTGGAACTTCGCTTGAAAAACTGGCAAAAGAACGCGGCTTCCGCCGTGTTTTCAACGCTGACCCCAACGTGGGTGGACGCTATTCCGCGCTTTCGCATTTTGGCCTGGTCCCTGCCGCGCTGATGGGAATCGATGTGGACAAATTCCTGGCGCGCGCTGCCCGCATGATGAACGAATGCCGTCCCGAACATCCTGCCGCGCGCAACCCCGGTCTGGTGTTGGGCGCGTTGATGGGGCAGGCCGCCCTTTCAGGCCGCGACAAGCTGACCCTGGTGGCCGACCCCGGGCTGGAATCCATCGGCTCGTGGCTGGAGCAGTTGATTGCCGAATCGACCGGCAAGCAGGGCAAAGGCATCGTTCCGGTGGATCTTGAGCCGCTGGGCAATCCGTCAGACTATGGCAAAGACCGCCTCTTTGCGTACCTGCGCAAGAGTGGGGAATATGATTCAGTGTTGAACGCGCTCCAACAGGCCGGTCAGCCGCTGGTGGTGTTCGACCTTTCAGACCCATATGACCTGGCGGCGGAATTCTACCGCTGGGAGGTTGCGACTGCCGTCGCCTGCGCCGTGCTGGGGGTCAATGCCTTCGACCAGCCGGATGTGCAGGATGCCAAGGACCGAACCAAAGCCAAAATAGCGGAATACAAGGCCACAGGCGCGGTCAGCCCCGGTACATTTGTCAGCGTAGAAGAAGCCCCGGCGGCGCTCGAAGCGTTCCTCGCCAGCGCAAAATCTGGTGATTACATCGCCATCAATGCCTACCTGCGCCGCAACCCGGCCATGGAAGCGGCCCTGACTGAGTTGCGCCTGAAACTGCGCGCGCGGACGGGCTGCGCCACGACGGTTGGCTTTGGGCCGCGTTTCCTGCATTCCACCGGCCAACTGCACAAGGGCGGGGCCGATAACGGTCTGTTCCTGCAAATTACGGCGGATTCAACGTCGGATTTCGACATTCCGGGGCAGGGCATGACCTTTGGCGCGCTCGAACGCGCTCAGGCGCTGGGCGATTATGAAGCCCTGGCCGCCCGTAGCCGCCGCATTTTGCGGGTTCACCTGCCAAAGAGCGCGGCGCTGAAGGATTTGCTGGTAAAAATCTGATATTTGGAACGGGAATATGAAAAATAGCCTGCTGGTACGCAAAGCCCTGGCAATGAGCGTACATTTTTTTACCGCCACAGGCGCAATTTGGGGACTGTTGGCGTTGTACGCTATTTTCAATCATGAATGGCGGCTGGCGATTTTGTGGATGATACTCGCCATGTTCGTAGATGGATTCGACGGGATGCTGGCGCGCAGCCTGGATGTAAAACAATACGCCGCCCACATTGACGGCGCGTTGATGGACAACATCCTCGATTACCTGAACTATGTCCTCGTGCCAGCCATGTTCCTCATCGAAGCCGGGTTGCTGCCCCCCGCCCTGGCCTGGCCAGCGGCCTTTGCCATCCTGCTCACCTCCGCCTACCAGTTTACGCAGGTGGACGCAAAAACAGATGAGACCAACGATTATTTTTTCAAAGGCTTCCCATGCTACTGGAACGTGATGGTTCTCTATATGCTGATTATGCAGATGAACCCCTGGCTCAACCTGGTGTTTGTGTGTGCGTTTAACATCCTGGTCTTCGTGCCGGTCAAATGGGTCTATCCCAGTCGTAACACGCGCCTGAGACGGCTTACCCTGGTGCTCTCTTACCTCTATGCCATTATCGGCATTTGGGGCGTCACGCAATATCCCGACGTGCCGCGCTGGGTGGTGTGGGCTTCATTTGTGTACGTTGGTTATTACGTCGCTCTCAGCCTGTGGCCGCGCAAATCCATGCAACTGGTGGCGAGTTAAGGGGAGACTGGAACACTGAACCCGGCTCATTGTTCGCTGACAACTGGTAACTGCTCACCGATAACTGATAACTGACCCCCGCGATGCGCCGCTCCGTTTCCCTCACCCTCCTGTTGGCTCTGCTCCTTGCCCTGGCCGTTCTGGGCGTCTTGCGGCAGGCCAACCCGCTCTATAACTTCCCCTCGCTCGATAACGGCTACTATCTCTACATTGGCCAGCAAATCTTGGCGGGGAAAACCCCCTATGTGGAGATGTGGGAGAGCAAGCCGCCAGGCATTTTTTACGTCAACGCGCTGGGGTTGTGGCTGGCACGCGGTTCGCGCTGGGGCGTGTGGATGATGGAATTTCTTGCCCTGTTCAGCGCGGCGGGGATTTCGTATTTCACCCTGCGCAAACTCTATGGCTTCCTGCCGTCCCTGCTGGCAACCCTCGCCGCGCTGTGGGGCGTTTCTGCCGTTTTGCAGGGCGGCAATCTCACCGAAGAATACTCCCTGCCCTTCAACTTCCTGGCCGTGCTGTGCTTCTGGCTCTCGCTTCAGCATCCCGCCCGGCGCTGGCCGCCCCTGGTCATCGGCCTGACCTTTGCCGCCAGTTTTGCCTTCCGCGCCAACAACACCGGCGTACAAATGGCGCTCGTTCTGGTCTGGCTCATCTCGTCCCTCCTCCAAAAAGACTTCCGAACCCTGTTACATCGCCTGCTCTGGTCGGGGCTGGGCGTTGTGCTTGGCCTGGGGCTGGTCAGCCTGCCATTCTTGCTCAACGGCACGTTCCATGAGATGGTCGAAGCAGCCTTGCTCTACAACTTTGCCATCACCCAATCTGCGCCCAACCTGTTGGGGACGTTTCGCAGCGGGCTGACCCGCATCGGCATTCCCGCTGGCTTTGCTCTGCTCGGCTATCTGCTTCTGGTTCTTCAGGCCATCGAAACCCGTCGTTTTGCCCCCTGGCCGCTCTTCCTGCTCCTGCTGTGGCCGCTCGAAGTTGCTCTCAGCAGCCTTTCTGGGCGCGGGTACGACCATTATATTATCCCCTGGATGGTGACTCTCGCGGCATTGACCGCTATTTTGGCCGATTCGCTCTTCCAGACCCTCAACCGTTATGCAGAGCGCAGACCCCTCCCCGCTGTGGCCGTCCTCCTGTTTCTCGCAATCTTGCTCTCGCTGAATGGACTCTTCGAATACGGTCAAACCTTCCAGCGGCTGGCGTTCGAGCGTCAAAAAGGCATCGAAATAGACCATCCAGTCGCCGCCTACCTCCGCGAACACAGCCAGCCCGGTGATACCGTCCTGGTGTGGGGCGCGCGGCTGGCCTTCAATGTCCTCGCACGCCGCGAATCTCCCTCCCCCTGGCTGTTCTACCCGCTCCTGGCCGAGACGCCCCTCTCCAGCCGCATGGCCGATGGCTTCTACGCCGACCTGACCAGCCGCCCGCCGCTCTTGATTGTGGATACCGCCCTCATCAACCAGGACCTTGTCCCCTCGCTCGACCCCGCCATTCGCCGCGAACAGTTCCAATCTGGCAAACTCTGGCCTGCCCTGCCGGAAAACATTCATGCCGTATTGGAGTTTATTGACCAGAACTACCAAATGGTTGAAACCATCCAGGGATACCCCATCTACCGCCGAAAATAAGCGATTTCTTTTCTCTATGTTCACCATCCACCCCGTCACCGTCGTTACCCCCGAACTGCTCGCCGCCTTCGAGCGCCTGATGCCGCAATTGACCAAAGCCCCCATCCCGACCCAGGCCGAACTGCAAGCCCTGATAGATTCCCCCAGCCGATTAATCATTGCCCGCTCCCCCGGCGAGACCGGGCCGATTGTGGGCGCGGCCTGTTTGGGCGTCTTCCGCACTCCCAGCGGGCTTCATGCTCACATCGAAGATGTCATTGTGGACGAATCGGCGCGTGGGCAGGGAATCGGCGAATCGCTGGTGAACGCCCTGTTTGACCTTGCTCGTCCGATGGGGCTAAAAGGCGTCTCGCTCACCTGCAATCCTCGCCGTGTTGCCGCGAATGCGTTATATAAAAAATTGGGATTCAAAGAGTGGAAGACGAACACCTATTGGTATGAGTTGTAGGACGAGATTTATCTCGTCTTCTCGCCAGGCGAGATGAATCTCACCCTACAACCAGCGGATATACTTCTCTGTTGCATTCTCCAAATCGGAATATTCGCCCCGGTAATACTCCGGCAGCAACTGTGCCAGTTGATACATCATCTCATCCGCCATCTGCTGGCGGATTTCTTTTGTCACCCGTTCACCGCCCGCATTCAGCATAAACGGTTTTCCAACTCGCAGATAAAAATCCGTCCTCTTGAAACGTTTCAGATTACTCAGGAAATTCTCCCCACCCCAATGAGCAATCGGCAAGAGTGGTGAACCGCTCTTCAGGGCCAACAACGCTATCCCACCATGCGCGCGTAGCAATTGACCGGTCTTATTGCGCGTTCCTTCTGGAGAGATTCCCAAAATCATGCCACGCTCCAGCGCTTGCAATGCGGCGCGCAGGGCGTCCATATCAGCCTCTCCGCGTCGGATGGGGATGATTCCCCAGAGCGTAAAAATCCACCCCAGGAACCAGTTGTCCCAGGTTTCGATTTTCGCCAGCGCGGTTGCCCGACGCGGCATCAATTGGGTGTAAATGAGCGGCGCTTCGACCATGCCGGTATGGTTGGCATACGCAATCAGCGGCCCGGCGGCGGGAATGGAGTCCCAGTTCTGTTTGCGGATTCGGCACATCACTTCCAGACCAAATCTGGTAGCCCAGGCAGTCAGCCAGCGGAGGAGTCTCTTCATGAATTAATTATATCTTGCTTGGGCCTATTCTGGTTTTTGCCAGACATCGGCTCTTTTTTTAATTTCTTGAATCTGAAACCAATACGACTCCACCGCCTGCCGTCCCTCATCCGTAATGCTGATGCGCGTGCTGGGTTTTTTGCCAACAAATTGCTTTTCAACGCGCACCAGGCCCGCATCTTCCAATTTGCTTATCTGAATGGATTGATTGCCATCGCTCAGCCCAGTTAATCGGCGCAGAAAGGTAAAATCCGCGCTTTCGCAAGAGGCCAGCGCCGTCAGGATGGCTAACCGCGCTGGTTCGTGCAGGAGTTTATCCAGGTTGGCAAGTTCTTCAAACGGACTGCTCATTTTGTTTCGTCTCCAGTGTTTGCAAAACGTTTCTCAAACGAAAATGACTCACCAGCCCTGTTGCAATCAACATCAGTCCGGCAATCAACAACACCCCATTGATTGAGGCGTGCATCCCCAATCCTTTCCACCATGCCCAGCCAGTCAGGGGCAACAGGCTGATAACCGCAATCACCGCGGCGCTTGCGATTGCTTCGGGATGTTTGCGAAGTTCATTGCTTGGCGACATCACCTGACTGAAATCGGCAAGAATGCCCGCCGCAAAAACCAGGCCGAGACTGTCTATCGGCAAAATCTTTGCGCTGTCCAGCGCAAAGCTGACCAGGCCAAGTACCATGAACAAGATACCAATGGCGGCTTCTCTTATTCGCTGAGACCGGGTTGGCGTGACTTTGCCGAACCCCGCCGCATAATATCGGTCTATGATGATGTATCCAACAGTCGCAAGAACAAGTATCACAAAGGAAAGGCCGAGTTCTCCACTCCAGAAATTCGACCAGACCGCCGCAAAAAGCACAAAGAGACCGATTGGCACGGCCCTCAAACCTTGCAGCCGTCCATAGTTTTCCGTCAGATAGCGAACTCGCTGAATATTGTTGTGAGACATAATTTATCTCCTTTTTTTTTGTTACTTTATTGCATAAAGTTATTTTTATTATAAATAACTTTTTGTGTTTGTCAATACCCCGGCTGCGAAAATTCTGAGACTTTTCCGAATGGTATAATCCTCTTGCTATTTTTAAAAACGCATTTTTTATGGAACCCTCCACCCTCACCCTGTCCCGCGCCCGCGCTTTGCTCCAGGCCGGAGAACTTACCCCGGCCGACCTGGCCGCGGCCTGTCTCGCCGCTATCGAGGCAAAGAACCCCGTCCTGAACGCATTTGCTCGGACATTCGATATCCAGGAACTCGACACGCGAACATCGAACTTCGAATCTTCAAATACTCGATTATCAAACATCCCCATCGCCATTAAGGACCTGATAGACGTGGCTGGACTCCCCACCGCCGCCGGTTCTCCCTGCTTTTTTGGGCATTCCTCCGCCCTCAAAGATGCCTTCGTGGTGGAAAAACTCAAGGAAGCGGGCGCGCTCATCATTGGCAAAACCAACACCCACGAAATTGCCCTGGGAATCACCGGAATCAACCCGCACACCGGCCCCGTCCGCAACCCGCATGACCCCGCCCGCATCACCGGCGGCTCGTCCAGCGGCAGCGCGGCGGCTGTTGCAGCGGGGATGGTGCCCGGCGCGCTCGGCACCGATACCGGCGGTTCGATTCGCATCCCTTCCGCGCTGTGCGGCGTGGTCGGCTTCAAACCCACGTTTGGGAGCGTCAGTCTGCGCGGCGTCCTGCCGCTTTCGTGGAATCTCGACCACGTTGGCCCAATTGCCAAAACCGTCGAAGACGCGGCTCTTCTGTACGAAATCATTGCCGGATACGACCCGCGCGACCCCAATTCGGTGGCGGCTAACCAGAAGGAAGAGCCGCTCCCCGCGGTTTGGCGCTGCGCGCTGGCAGTTGGAAAATACATCGAAGAAGCCGACCCGGACGTGCTAACTGCCGTCCGACAGGCTGCCGAAGTCTTCCGCTCTTTGGGGCATGAAGTAATTGAAGTTGAAATCCCCCGCCTGCGCGAAGCGGCGCAGGCCAACAGCACAATGGTCATCGCCGATTCAGCCGCTTTTCACCGCGAGCGAATCGCCGAACATCCCGACTGGTTCGGCGCGGACGTGCGCGAGCGGCTGGAACGCGGCCGGGCTGTGACTTCCACCGAATACATCCTCGCCCGGCGCGTGCAGACCGAAATGAAACGCTACTTTGACCTGTTCTTTGAACAGTACGACCTGCTCCTGCTCCCCACCACCGCCGCTGTTGCCGCCCCTATCGAGGGCCTGGATTCCGCCGCTTACGCCCCCAAACTGACACGCTTCACCGCCCCCTTCAACCTGACCGGCCTGCCAGCGCTCTCCGTTCCCTGCGGACGGGTGGACAGCCTGCCGGTTGGCCTGCAAATTGTGGGCAAAGCCTGGAACGAACGCGGCGTTTTGCAGGCAGGGATGGCTTACGAGCGGGCGACTTCTAACGCATAGGCCGCGCCAGATACAACAGGATTTTGCCTCCCTTTTTACTTTCTGGCCCACCATCCGGCAATCAGTCCAAACACTATGCCTTGCACCACGATATTGAGATACACCGTGACCAGCAGGTCTAACAGGCGAATATCCGCGCCCAGGGCGGGGGCAATCACCAGCAATATCAGCAATCCCATCTTCAGCCAGCGGTTGCGCGGCGCGCGGATACGGCGCGCCAGCCACATCCCCAACAGCGCCAGCAGCGCGAACACCACCACATCCACCATCGTTTGCGGGTTCATCCGTTTTCTCCTGTCAGCGTTTGCAAAAACTCCGCTGTGAATTGCTCCAGCGAATCCAGCCGGAAATCGGCCAGGACGAAACGGGGGTCATCTTGCAGGCCATGCCCCGGCACCACCAGGCACTTCATTTGCGCGGCTTTGGCCGCAATCAACCCGTTGACCGAATCCTCGATAGCCAGGCACGCTTCGGGCGGCTCGCCCAGCATCGCGGCAGCGTTCAGATACACGCCCGGGTGCGGCTTGCTGTACCCGCTCTGCTCCGAAGACGACACCGCCGCGAAGTATCGCCGCAAACCGAAGGTCTCCAGCGCGGCCTCGATGAGATTCAGGTGGGAGGAAGACGCCAGCCCCACTTTCAACCCCATCTCATAGGCCAGTTTCACCGCCTCGCCCGCGCCGGGCAGTAACTCCGCCTGCTCGCGGATGGACTGGATGACGTAATCGTTGATTTGCATCGCCACTTCGTTGGGCGTGGGCGGAATCGGCCAGGGATGGCGCTCGTACCAGAATAGCGCCACCCGGTCAATCCGCATTCCGGTTGTCAGCAGGCAATCGGAATCGCTCAAATTCAGCCCGACCTTTCCGAAAAACAACTTTTCGCCTTCATACCAGAATGGTTCGGAATCAATCAGCAGGCCGTCCAAATCGAAAATGACCGCGTTGAACTTCAAGGTGACCTCGTTGCGAAATGGATTCATCCAATTTTATCTCAACCACAGCCAGAAACCCGCTCACCTTTTCCACATTCCTCGGACAAACTGCATAGCAAGCGCCAGCGTAATCAAAATGAATGCCCAGCCAAGGACTGACACGAATGGCTCCTGACTGACATGAATTGCATCGTTTGGGCCGTTTTGCCAAACAACTGACCGCTGATGTCTCCATCGAGCGCGCCAATCCCCATCAACAGCAATAAAAAATACCTATTCCAATCGTAAAGGGAGAAGGAGAGCGGCGAATCATCAGCGCCCCCTGCGAATCTCATCCACTGCTTCCGGATTGACCAGTGAAGACGTATCGCCTGGCTCCTGACCAAGATACGCTGCCCGAATCATCCTCCGCATCACCTTCGCATTGCGCGTCTTGGGCAAATCCCTCACGAACAAAATTGCCTTTGGCGCCAGCGCCTTCCCCATCTCCTCGATGACCATCTCGCGCAACTCGCCCCGAATCTGCTCCATCCGCTTCTCCGCTTCCTCCGTTGTCCACATCTGTTTTTCCGCTTCTGCTTTCAGCACCACAAACAAAACCAGTTCACTGCCTTTTACCTCGTGCGGCACTCCAATCGCTGCTGCTTCCACCACCTGCGGATGCTTCACCAGGATAGACTCGACCTCCGCCGGCCCCAGCCGCTTCCCGGCCACTTTAATCGTATCGTCCGAGCGGCCCAAAATGTACCACAAGCCATCCTCGTCAATCGCCGCGAAATCGCCATGCACCCAAACGTTCTCCCAGCGGCCCCAATACGTTTCCAGATAACGCTGCCGGTCGTTCCAAAACCCGCGCGTCATCCCAATCCAGGGCGCCTTGATGACCAGTTCTCCCACCGCGTTCCGCACCGGCTGACCGTTCTCATCGAAGACATCGGCTGCCATGCCCGGGCAGGGGCCTGAGAACGAACACGGTTTGAGCGGTAAAAGTGGATTGCCCGAAACAATCCCCCCGCTAATTTCCGTCCCGCCAGAATAGTTGATAATTGGAATGCGTGCCTTGCCAACCTGCTCGAACAGCCACATCCAGGGGGCTGGGTTCCATGGCTCGCCGCTGGAAGCAAAACACTTGAGCGAAGACAGGTCATACTTCTCGAACAGATTGCCATGCGGCACGAGTGAACGAATCAGCGTGGGCGAAACCCCCAACTGATTGATTTTGTGCCGCTCCACCATCTGCCACAGCCGGTCTGGAGCAGGAAAATCTGGCGCGCCATCGTACAGAAAGACCGTCCCGCCCAGCAGGAGCGCGCCGAACACCAGCCAGGGGCCCATCATCCAGCCCATATCGGTCATCCAGTAGAACACGTCTCCGGCGTGAGTGTCCATCCCAAAGGCCATATCCTGCGCCGCCTTCACCGGAAACCCGCAATGCGTATGCACCGCGCCCTTTGGCTTGCCGGTCGTGCCGGATGTGTAGATGAGCATCAGCACGTCTTCGGCGTCTGTGCGCTCTGTTTCGGCTTGTGTTGCCTGCTGCGCCATCAGGTCGTCCCACCAGTGGTCGCGCCCCGGCGTCATCGAAACGGCTTGCCCCGTGCGCCGCGTAACCAGGATATGCTTCAGCGTGGGGATGTGCGCCGCCGCTTCATCGGCGCTGGCCTTCATCTCGACCGCCTTCCCGCGCCGATACGCGCCATCCGAAGTGACCAGCGCCTTCGCCCCGGCATCGTTCATCCGCGAGATGACCGCCCCCGCGCCGTACCCGCTGAAGAGCGGCAGGATGATACCGCCGATTTTTGCCGTTGCCAGCAGCGCAATCACGATTTCCGGCGTCATCGGCAGGTACAGCCCCACTACATCTCCTTTTCCCAGGCCCAGCGAGCGCAGCGCATTGGCGCAGCGATTGACTTCCTCGTAGAGTTGCCGATACGTCAGCCGCCGTACCTCCCCTTCCTCCCCCTCCCATATCACTGCAAACTGGTGACTGATGACTGTTGACGGATACTTCTCCACGCAATTTTGGACGATGTTCATCTTCCCGCCTGCGCACCAGCGCGGAAACTGAATCCCCTCGCTCACATCCACCACCTGCCGATACGGTTCATAGAACTGAATATCGAGATACTTTAGCACTGCATCAGTAAACCAGGCTACATCTTCAATAGAGCGGCGCATCAATTCATCGAAACTGGCAATCCCATGCTGACGCATGAAAGCCGTCAAATGCGCTTGTTCTCTCTGTTGCGAATTGGGCCGCCAGACGACCGGCCCGCTGAAATCGAACTGCTCTCTCATAAGCGTTCCTTTTCGGTTATTTTTGCAGACAGGCAATCAATTCTTTGACTGCGCTTTGCGGCTCGTCTGTTGTGATGGTCAGCACAGGCACATTGCGCAACGCGAACACCTCGCGTATTGTTTTATTGGTCCAACGGCGCGGCAGGAGGCCGACTACGTTGCTCCTTGTGTTCAGGGTGTCTAAAATCTGTTGAGGATGAAGTGCCAGCCGTGCTGAAGAGTGGATGCGCGTCCCACGCATGACCTCCCGCTCGAAGAGTTCCTGAATTTCCGCGCCCGAAGCGTATACCCACACCTCGACATTCTCCTCCCCTCCGGCGAACAACTGCCGCGCCTCGTCTGCCGTCAGTTCTCTCAGCGGATTTTGCAGATGGGTGACCACCAGGATGTCCTCCTCGCCAATCTGGTAAGCGGGCGTGGTCAGGTGGGGCGGCTCACCCAGGCGCAAACGGATATCGGCAACGGATTGCGAAGCGGATAAACGGATGACAACGGATACTTCTGTTGCGCAGGCGTAAACATCATCCAGCCAGGGTTCTGTTGCCGGGCTGGCATATACGCTGACAATAGGCAGCGCGGCAGATGGGGTAGACGGTTGAGCGGCGCAGGCAGTGAGAATGAGGATGAAAAACAGTGGAGCGCGTTTCACAACAGGTGAATGGTCAGTGAAGTGATTCCGACTATGGCGCAGTAGGTGGCAAAGACGTGCAGCGAGCGTTTGGTCAGATAGGTAATCAACCAGCGGATGGCCAGCCAGCCAGAGACCGCCGCGCTCACAAAGCCCACGGCCAGTGGGAGCAGGAAATCCGTCAGATTGGGTAGCTGCGCTACATCGAGCAGTTCATATGCCCCGGCTGCCAACATGACCGGCACCGACATCAGAAATGCAAAGCGTGCCGCCGAGGGCCTGTCCAGTCCCCTGAACATCCCGCCACTGATGGTCGTGCCGCTGCGCGAAGCCCCCGGAAAGACCGCCAGAATCTGGAACAGACCGATGATGAGTGCATCGAGCCAGGTCATGGTTTCGAGGGTGCGATTTTTCTTCGAGAGGTTTTCTGCCAGTGTGAGCAGAATCGCTGCCGCAAACAGGCGGGTGGCCGCTTGCAGCAGTGGCTGTCGAAACAGAGCCTCCACCGCGTCTTTCAGCAGGTAGCCCGCCAGCAGCGCAGGCACGGTGGCGAGCAGGATGTACAGGCCAAGCAGGGTCTCTGGCGTCAGGCTTTGCCTGAGCGAAGTCGAAGGGTCACGCCGTTGGACGAGGCATGGCAAGAACGCAAGCACGGCCCGGGCGATGTTCAGCAAATCGCTCCAGTAGAATGCAAACAATGAAACCAGCGTTCCCCACTGGATGATGACCAGGAAGGAGAACATGGCGTCGCTGGCGGGCAGGCCGAGCAGGGTTTGCCCAATCAACAAATGGGCAGTGGACGAAACCGGGATAAATTCGGTCAATCCCTGAATGAGGCCGAGCAGAAGGGCGTGGAAAAGCGACATAGGGATAGGTAATGGGGGATGGTTAATCGGACAGGATGGGCGGGGCGCTGATGTCCGTTGAGTCTTCTGTGATATAGGCAGGACGGATTTCGTGAACCGCATGACCGGCGCCGGGTTCATTGGCGCCGATTCTGGCTTTTTTGAGATAGGCAATCCATCTGTTGGTGGCCCGGGCGACTACTTCCGCTTCGCTTGTAACACTTGCGTAAAGTTGCGGCGAGATGAACCCCAACTCTTTTGCCAGGGATAAATGGCTTTGAACTTCTGTCAGCGACCCTCGCGCGTAATAACAAAAACGGACGTTGTCCTGGTAGTAATATCGGCCATGTCCTTCTGCGATATTGGCCGGGATGCTGGCGGCTGCCCGGCGGAGCTGGTCTGCCAGGTTGTATCTTTTAGCAGGGGGCAGAAGGGGGCAGACTCTCTGATAAATTGTCACCGCGAAATCCCGTGCAAGCCTCCACACATCCAGCTGGTCTAGATTCATCACTGTCATACGTTCTCCAGATGATTAACCATTAACTATCGCCCGTTTTGCATTCCCGTGCCATTGCTGCAGCAGTTCCGGCGCGCGTGTGGTGAAGGTCTCTTTGGCAATGTACGCGCGGATTTGCTCCATCAGCCGGATAAGCGCCCGCAGGTTGTGAATGGAAATCAGCGTTCCGGCCAGCAGTTCTTTCGCCACAATCAGGTGGCGGATGTAGCCGCGCGTGAAGGTGCGGCAGGTGTAACAGTCGCAGGTTTCGTCTATCGGGCGTTTATCGCGGGCGTAGGCGGCGTTCATCAGGTTCAGACGGCCTTCGGGCGAAAACGCCGCATGGTGGCGTGCCAGGCGTGTGGGTAAGACGCAATCGAAAATATCCACCCCGCGCAAGACGCCATGTATCAGGTCTTCGGGCGTGCCGACTCCCATCAGGTAGCGCGGCTTGTTTTGCGGCAACAGCGGCGTGACTACCTCCAGCGTGCGGAGCATTTCTTCTTTCGTTTCTCCCACCGAAAGCCCGCCAATCGCAATGCCGGGGAAGGGCAGGGATGAGATAAACTCTGCCGATTGCGCGCGCAGCTCCGGGTTCACGCCGCCCTGCACAATCCCAAAGAGCGCCTGGTCGGGGCGGGCGTGCGCTTTCAGGGAGCGTTCCGCCCAGCGGTGGGTGCGCTCCATCGCCTTTTTGATGTAGGCGTGGGCGTTGGGGTCGGCGCATTCGTCGAAAGCCATGATGATGTCGGCCCCCAGGTTGTTTTGAATCTGGATGGAGCGTTCCGGCGTGAAGCGATGCGTAGAGCCGTCAATGTGACTCTTGAAGGTCACGCCGTCTTCGTCCACTTTGCGCGTATCGGAGAGCGAAAAGACCTGGAATCCGCCCGAATCGGTCAACATGGGGCTTGGCCATTGCATGAACTCGTGCAATCCGCCCATCTCGCGGACGAGTTCATCGCCCGGGCGCAGATACAGGTGATAGGTGTTGGAGAGGACGAGCGAAGCGCCGATTTCCTTCAGGTGTTCGGGCGTGAGCGTCTTGACGGTGGCCTGCGTGCCGACCGGGGCAAAGACCGGCGTGCGCAGGTCGCCGTGCGGAGTGTGGAACATGCCCGCGCGGGCGCGTCCATCGGTAGCAGTGATGTCGAATTCAAACATGGGGACGATTGTAAACGAAAACGCGAAGATTTTGGTCATCTTTGCGTTTCGCATCCAGCCAGTTTTTTCAACAAATTGGGCTGGCTGAATTCACTGTTGCCTGGAGCAATTTTTCAATCACCGCGAAGTCGATTTTTTCTGGCCTGGTATAGCGGATGCAGCCTTTGCCAACATTGAGACCAGACAGCAGAGGCAGGCGAACTGCCAACACATCCTGTTTCATGATGTAGAGCGAAATATAGTTTTTCTGGCTGGCAAATGCCACCTCGCCTGTGCCGTTCTTTTTGTATACCGGCATGCCATATTCCATAACTTCTTCATAGCCGCGCAGGATATCCCGACAAAGTTCACGCAACTTTTTTAGCGCGGCGCGTCGTTCGGTAGGGGCTTGTTCGAGATACTCATCAACGGTTTGAACTGAGCTTTGCATGGCATCTCCTATCAAAAGTGATTGGTTTCCTTTCGCGCAGCCTCCGCTAAATTTTCCTGAACCCGCAAGGCAGCGATACGCGCGATTAGTTCGTAAGGGATAGGTTTGTCGAGCGGAAATTGAATCGAGCCTTTGGCTTTCAGGTAGGGCGCAAGTTCATCCTGGAACGTCTCGATGCCTGATGGAGTTGGGTATAGCCCGATGTGTTTCTTGAAGGCTGCAAAATGCACCAGGTTACCGTTCAGGTAGAAGGTTGGCATCTGGTAACTGATTTTTTCCGTTGCATCTGGCGCGGCCTGGCGGATGGTGGAGCGGATGTTCTGCAAAATGGCCTGGATATCTGGCGGGAATCCAGAAATATATTCGTCAATGGTTGTGGGGGAAGTGGCGTTTGTGTACATAGTCATTCTCCAGAAAATCGGCGTGCATGGCGCGCCTTCGCTTTGGCGGCTTCGGCTGTGCGGTCTTTGGCAGGCGCGGTTGTTTTCAGGCTATCCAGCAGTTTCTTCGATGCAACAGCAACTGCCTCGACAGCGGCCTCGAATGCCGCTTCGTTGACCTGCGACGGCTGGTTGACGCCGCTGATTTTGCGCACATATTGCAGCGCCGCGGCGCGGATTTCGTCCTGGCTGGCGGGCGGCTCAAAGTTGAACAGGGGTTTAATGTTGCGGCACATGGTTAACTTCCCTTGTTTTTTCAGAAAGTGACAGATTCTTATGCCTTCGACACTTCCTGCCGCAAAATCTTCTCCATCGCTTTTCCTTTTGCCAGTTCATCAATCAGCAAGTCCAAATAGCGGATGTTTTGCATCAGCGGTTCTGCGAGTTCTTCCACGCGAACGCCACACACCACGCCCTTAATGAGCGAACGATTGGGGTGAAGGGCAGGCGCCTGGGCAAAAAAGGTTTCAAAATCGCTTTCCAGTTCGATTTGCTGTTGTAATCCTGCCTGGTCATAGCCTGTCAACCAGCAGATGATTTGGTCAACCTCTTCTCTGGTGCGATTTTTTCGCTCTGCTTTTTGAACATAGAGCGGATATACTTTTGCAAACTTCATGCCAAACAGCCGATGACCCGACTCGTTCTTCATGACTGAAAACTCCTGACGGCTTGCTGGACAAGCGCGATAATCTTTTGCTCTTCGACAGGGGTCAATTCCTTAAGCGCAAAGGAGGTTGCCCACATTGCGCCTTCATCCAGGTTGGCATCAGGCTGGAAGCCGAAGGTGGCGTACCTGACGTTGAACTTGCTGGCCGCCTGAAAGAAGCAAATCACTTTGCCATCCTTGTTGGCGTAGGCTGGCATTCCGTACCAGGTTTTGGGCATCAGTTCTGGCGCGTTGGCCGTAACAATCTCATGCAGCCGCTTTGCCAGGAATTGGTCGTGCTTCTGCATTTGCGCAATGGCGGCAAATACTGCTTTTTCTCCTTCTGCCCGGTCCCTGCTCATGCGCGCTTCGGCCTTTAACTCTTTGGCGCGTTCTATCATGGCGGCTTTTTCTTCATCCGAAAAGGTATCTTGTTTAGGACTCATTGGGAACTCCTCGTGCTTTTCTTTTTTCTGGAAGGATAGCCCTTGGGCGTGAAGCGCTTCGCGGAGTATATTCAACGCCTTAGGACCCATTCCGTGCAACTGGCAGATTTCAGCCTCGCTGTAGCCTGCCAACTGTTCCAGCGACCGGATTCCAGCCCCGGTCAGGGCCCGCAGGGCGGGCTGACCCAGTTTGGGGTAGTGGTCCTCATTCTGAGTCATCTTACCCTCCCGCCATCGCGCCCACAATCCGAAAAACTTCCTGTCCGCTGGCAATGACCTCTGGCAGGGGCGCATCTGGCGATTCGTGCGACCAATCCTCCCCACAGACAAAAAAGCGGATAAATGGCCGCCGTTGCCCGGTGCGATGGTCACGGATGGTGCCGCGCAAGACCGGGTAGCAAGATTCCAGCGCATCCAGAATGACGCGCTGGGTGACAGTCCCCTCAACCTGGAGCGCCACCTCGCCGCCGACATTCGCCAGGTTGCGCAAGTGATACGGGATGATGACGCGAATCATGGCAGGGTCTGGACTTCGACCGACAGCACGGCTGGCAGGTCGTGAACAATCGGCATCCAATGGTCGCCCGCATCGGGCGAAACGTACACCTGCCCGCCGGTGGTGCCAAAGTAGATTCCGCACGAATCGAGCCTGTCCACTGCCATCGCGCTGCGAAAGACGTTGACGTAGCAGTCCTTTTGTGGCAGGCCGTTGGTCAGTGCTTCCCATTGGTTGCCGCCGCCCCGGCTGCGATAGACGCGCAATTTGCCTTCGGGCGGGTAATGCTCCGAATCGCTTTTGATGGGGACGACATAAACCGTCTCCGGCTCGTGGGCGTGGACGGAAATTGGGAAGCCGAAATCGCTCGGCAGGTCCCCGCTCACTTCGCGCCACTGGCCGCCCGCGTCGTCGCTGCGCATCACATCCCAGTGTTTTTGCATGAACAACACATCGGGGCGAGAGGGGTGCATGGCGAGGTTATGGACGCAGTGACCGACATCGGCATCCGGGTCAGGCAGTTCGAAATTCGATTTCAAGCCCTTATTAATCGGCAGCCAGGTCTGCCCGCCGTCATCGGTGCGGAAGGCGCCTGCTGCTGAAATGGCAACGTAGATTCGGTCAAGATTCGTCGGGTCGAGCAGGATGGTGTGCAGGCACATCCCACCCGCGCCAGGCTGCCACAGGTGTCCTTTGGCGGCTCGCAGTCCGGGCAGTTCCCGCCACGAGTGGCCGCCATCCGTCGATTTGAACAGGGCCGCATCTTCCACGCCCGCGTAAACGGTATCGGGGTCGTTCGGCGAGGGTTGCAGGTTCCAAACGCGGGTGAAGGCCCAGGGGCGTTGCGAGCCGTCGAACCACTGGTGCGTGCCAGTCTCGCCTTCGTAAACAAACTGGTTGCCAACCGGGTTCCAGGTCTGACCGCCGTCATCTGAACGCTGGATGACCTGCCCGAACCAGCCGCTCGATTGCGAAGCGTAGAGCCGGTTAGGGTTGGCGGGCGAGCCATTGATGTGATAAATTTCCCAGCCCGCGAAGTGCGGGCCGCTGACCTGCCAGTCGGCGCGTTTTTCGTCAGAATTCAGGATGAATGCGCCTTTGCGCGTGCCAACCAGTACACGAACGCTGTTCATGATTTTTCTCCAGGGAAGGATTTGTGTAAAAACAACTTCTGTTTTATCAAAAAGGTCGCTGGGCGAGCCGGATGCCGTTTTTGGGCATTCGTATCGGGACCAGGACCGATTCTCGCTAACGTGGCTGGTCTCAATACGCCCCTATCGGGGCTACTCGACCAGCGTACATTCAAAAACAAAGATGTTATTTTTGAACGGCTGCTAACTGATACTTGAACTCAAACGGATACGGCCCATGTCCTTCCAGGGTCAGTTTGCCGCCGCCGGTCAGCCCTTCGAGCATGCCCGTCCCCAGGTCAGAGACAGGTTCCCAGCGGGATGAACCGCGTTTGGCGCGAAGACGCCGGTATGTTGGACGACGAAACTGCCAGCCTGGTCGCCTATCTGCCCGGTAATCTGCTCCAGTCCGACGAAGTTACCGGTTCCATCGGGGGGCATAGGCCGCACAATGATTCATTTTTTTCTCCGCATTCTTAATGATGCATTAATTTTAGAACATTTATTCTGATAAGTCAATAGGGAGTATTTCTGTCCGATTATGGATGGTTCAATTTTCAGACATGCTGGCTGAAAAAATGAGTCACGCGCCGCTCAAAAAAGCGTACAATAGAATCAAATCTTGTCTGACACGCCCTGAGAGAGGAGGCTTGTGATGAATACCCCCGAATTCCATACGCTGCTCGAACAACTTCGCCGCGAACTGGAAACAGCAGACCAGATGGACGACAAAGGACGGGAATTACTGCAGGCCATTGACGCTGACATCCACGCCTTGCTGGAACGCTCCGAAAATGCATCCCTGCCCTCTACCCTCTCCCGTCTCAACGATGCGATTGCGCATTTTGAAGTTGAACACCCCAGGTTGACTACCGCGCTCTCGCAAATCTTTGCTTCGCTCAGCAATGCGGGGATTTGAGCCATGCAGGTTCTCGCGCGTCAGACTGCCCTCGTGACCGGAGCTGGTTCCCACGCTGGAATTGGCTTTGCCATTGCCCGCGCGCTTGGGCTGGATGGCGCAGCCCTGGCCCTCGTCAGCACCACCGACCGCATTCACGCTCGCGCCGCCGAACTCCAGACCGAAGGCATTGCCGCGAAAGGGTATGTGGCCGACCTGACCCAGCCGCAGGCCGTCCAACGCATGGTGGACAACATTCGCGCCGAGTTTGGCCGCCTGGAGATTTGCGTCAACAACGCCGGGATGACCGTTGTGACCGAAGAGGAACAACTCGAAAGCAGGATTGATGACCTGTCCCTGGCCGATTGGGAAAAGAGCCTGGCGCGCAACCTGACCACCTGTTTCCTCGTTACCCGCGCCGTTCTGCCGCTGATGCGCGCCCAAAAGTACGGACGCGTCATCAATATTGCCTCCACCAGCGGCCCGGTGCAGGCCTTTGTGGGCGATTCAGCCTATCACGCCGCCAAAGCCGGGATGTGGGGCTTTACCCGCGCGGTTGCCCTCGAAACCGCCGCCGACGGCATCACCGTCAACGCAATTGCTCCCGGCTGGATTGCCACCGCCTCTCAACTTAAATCCGAAAAACGAGCCGGAGAACTGACCCCCATGAAACGCTCCGGCAGACCTGAAGAAGTCGCGCATGCCGTGCGCTTCCTGGCTCACCCCAACGCCTCCTACATCACCGGCCAGTTGATAGTCGTTGATGGCGGTAATTCCGTGCCGGAGGATAGGGGGTGGCAGGTTGGTTGATGTTTACGGCCCGCTGGCAATTTGTTTTGCGCGCTCTCCGATTGTTTTGGCAATATTTGCCCATGTTTTCTCTCGTTCGCCATTTTGTTCGTCAAAACTAACAATCGGTTTGCCATCTGTTGGTAAAGCAAGAATATCTTTGAGTATGGGAATGTCTTGCCATAAACATGGCCGGAGAATAATTGGGATAATACGCAAGCCTTCTTCCTTGCGGCGCTGAAGCAAAGGTGGCAGTTCATCATTTTGAATAAATCTTGACGCCAGAAACTCCCGGCTAATCAGCAACAAAGCCAAATCACACGTATTGATGGCGTTTTTTATCGCCTGGTACCATTCGTCCCCTTCTTCAATACACCTGTCTTGCCAGATTTCTAGAATGCCCTGGTTTTGTAAAGGGGTGAGCATGCTGACAAGGTCATTTTTGAATGTTTCATCCTTATGTGAATAACTGACAAAAACCTTAGGTCGACTTTTAGGGGTCGATAGCAAATGCTCAACCTCTTTGAGTAATTCCCTGGCTTCTTCAAAATCCGAATCTCCAACTTTTGCCGAATCGATAGCAGCCTTTAAGAACGTAACAGCAGTCTGATAATCTTTTGCAGCCAGATACGAACGCGCCTGCCGGTACCATCTGACCGCTTCGCGTGGCAGGTTCTTGGTTGGCTTTGCCGGGGTTTTTGCCAGTTCTACTTTTGCCAACAAATCCTTGGCTTGTTGATTGGAGGCTTCTTTTTCTAAAATCTTATGGCAAATTCGAGAGGCTTTCTCAAAATCAGCCACATAATAGGCTTCTTCAGCGCGATTCAATAAATCTTTTGTGGTCACTGGCAACAACTCAATCGTTTCTGTGGCCAGCGTTGAGCCTTTTTGGCTGATGCCCTCTAATAATTCGTTCACCTCTTTAACTAACTCAATTGACTCTGGCTGTTCTTTTGTTACTCCAAGGAGCATCTGGAAAATTTTAGAATTTTCCGGGTCATCAGTCAGCCATTTTTGGATTTGCTTGAGCGCAATCCGAATTTCGCCTGGACGTTTGCTAATTAATTGAAATTTCACTGCTGCTAATTGGTTGTCGGAGGGTTCTTTCGATTTTTCTATCATTAGATTGTCTCCATGCACGAAAATCATTCCTTCCGTGGCACAGTGATTTATGGCGTTGGCGTGCCTACGAGCGGGCTCGGAGGACTGCCGAACTTAATATACTCTACCGGAATCCAGCCCTGGCCGGTAATTTCGTTGATTTTCCACTCGCACAGGTAATAATCAATTGTGAAGGCGGTTCGCTTTTCCAGGATTTTGATAATCTGGTTCTTGGGTAGTCGTATGACTATCCTTCCATTGGGAATATCAATCCTGTCCACTGCGCTGACACCGGAAAAGGTAGCAACATATCCCAGCGTAAAGGAAGATGTTGGCGAAACGGTAGCGGTTACCGTTGATGGAGGGGTAGCGGTGGAGGTTGGTGTGTCGGTAGAGCGTATGGTCAGGGTAAGAGTCAATGTGGGCGTTTGAGTCTGTGTTGGGGTGGCCGTTCCTGTGGCGAGCGGCGGGAGGGGGGTTGGGGCAGTCAGGAACGTCCTGGAAATGGACTGCCAGGCTAAACTCCCAATAATTAAGAATAATAAAGTGAGCATTATCAGCGCAGCCCACCTGGTCGGTCTCTGCTCAGATAACTGGCTTTCGATGAATTTGAGCGCAGGGTCATCTGCCTTCAGGACATTTCTGGCGCTTTTTTGGACATTCTTGATATTGTTGTGCGGCGCGAGAACTTTCAGTATCCAGCTTTCTGGCAGGTCGGTTTCGGCTTTATATAAACTGTGCCTTGCCAGCAGGGCTTTATAGCGCTTTGCGCTAACCAGTTCTTTGATGCCATCTGTTTCTCGCAGGATGTTCGTAATTACCTGGACCTTGTTTTTTCGCTCGTTGCTGTCCATCTGGATGGCATACGGGTCGAGCAGGGTTTCGGCTTTGAGCAATCCTTGCAAGCCTTCGCGCAGTTTTTTTGCTCCTTCGTCGGTTGGGTCGAGTTTGAGCGCTTTGTGGAGCAACTCGAGCGCTTCTTCCCAGCGTTCCTCGTGGATAGCAAGACTGGCGTCTTTCTTGTAAGTGACGGCCAGAATCTGGTTTTGGGTAATATCGAGAAAGGCTTCTGCTTCGGGGAACTTCATGCCTCCTTCCTGGGCTTTTTCGACGGCCATGTTCAGGAAGGTCACGGCAGTTTTGTAGTCCTCGGCCGCAATGTAGGAACGCGCCTGCCGGTAAGCATGAACGGCTTCGCGCGGCAGGTTGGGATTGGGGATGCCTGCCATGCGATTGAGGGCGGCTTTTTCCAGTTGCTGGCGGGCGCGCAGGTTGTTGGGGTCGAGTTCCAGAACCCGCTGGTACAGGCCGATGGCTTGGTCGTATTGCGCCGCGTAATATTCGTCGTCGGCCTGTTGGAGCAGGTCTTGCGCTGCTGGGGAGGTTTGATTTTCCTGCGCTGGTTCAGGCAGGTTTGCTTCTGTACCAGCGGGTTGCTGGTTTAATGCATTTATTTCTTGAAGGATGCTATTTGCCGCCGCTGAATCTTTTTCTGCAAATCCCTGCACAAGGTTGCGAACTTCGTCGCGCAGGGTGGGGACTTCCCTGGCGGCCTCCATGAGCAACTGGAAAACATCCTGGTCTTCGGGATGGTCTTGAAGCCACCTGCGCACCTGGTCCATGCCCGCTTTAACGCTGCTTGGCTGTGGGCTGAGCAATTGCAGACGAAGGGATTTGATTGGGTTTTCCCGGCTTTCAGGTGCTGTTGGCGAGTTTAAACTGCTGGATTCTTTCATAGCCGCTCCTGCTTTCCAAACTGCGGTAAGATTAAGGTGTGGGCGTGCCTGCAGGCTGGTTCGGCGGGTTGCCAGTTTTGATATACTCTACCGGAATCCAGCCCTGCCCGGTGACGCCGTTGATTTCCCACTCGCACAGGTAATAATCAATTGTGAAGGCGGTTCGCTTTTCGAGGATTTTGACAATCTGGTTCCTGGGCAGTCTCGCGACTACCCTGCCATTGGGAACATCAATCCTATCGACTGCGCTTACCCCTGAAGAACTGGCAACATAGCCCAGTGTAAAATCAGGCGTTGCTGATGAAAGAGTGGTGACAGTTTCCATTGGCGGAACAGTGGGTGTAAGCGTTGGCGCATTGGTAGGAACCGTTGTCGAAGTTACGGTCAATGTGAGCGTTTGTGTCAGGGTGGGGGTCGTCGTTCTTGTGGCGAGCGGCGGGATGGGCGTTGGGGCAGGGAGGAAGGCCGCTGAAATGGGCTGCCGGAAGGCCACAGCCACGCCCAGCAGGATGATAAAAACCAGGAACGGTAGCGCCACTCGAAAGGGCCTGAGTTGTTTCAGGCGGCGTTCGGCGTTTTGCAGGGCCGGGTCGCTGCTTTCCAGTACCTTGCGGGCAAAAACAAGCACGTCTTTCAGTTCATCGAAGCGTGGGGATAGCGGTTGGAAGAGCGCGGCCGTATTTTCCAATTTCGAGGTTGTCTTATAAAGGTTGAAACGGGCGCGCATTTTCTTGAAGCGTGCTGTGCCAGAGAGTTTTTTTGCTCCTTCACCATTTTTTATGGCGCTGGCGATTTTCTCCAGTTTTTCAAGTCGTTCAATCTTTCCACTCAGGCCATCACCAAGCGATTCCAGGATACTTTCTGTTTCCAGGAGTTCTTGCAGTTGGACGCGCGCGTCTTTGGTGCGCCGGTCATCCGGGTCGATGCGCAGGGCACGTTCATATAAATCCAGCGCATTATCCCAATCGTTATCCTGGATGGCTTTCTCAGCCTGTCCAATATATTCAACCGCCGTTAGCATATATTGCTGGTTGAACAGCAGGTCTTCTGCTTCGGGAAATTTCATTCCCTGCGCCTGGGCGGCTTCGATGGCTGCAACGAGCATGCCTATGGCCGAGTGAGTATCCCGGGCGGCAATATAGGAGCGCGCCCGCCGGTAATACTGCATGGCTTCGCGCGGTAAACTGGCTTTGGTGTTCTGTGAAATGCGGTTGATTTCCGCCTTTTCGAGTTGCTGGCGGGCGCGGGGGTTGTCGGGGTCAGTGGACAGCACCTGGCGGTACAGGCGCACCGCTTTCTCGAACTCGGCGGCATAGTAGGCGTCATCGGCGTCAGACATCAGGTCAGTGGATAAATTGGCCTGGTTGGTGAGCTTTTTAGCGGGCGAAACTCCTGTTCCGGCGCTCAGGTTTTCGATTCTGCGCAGCGCTTGCGTTGCAGTTTGTGAGCCGCGCTCGGAATAATTGACAACGATGTTATGAATTTCCTCCTTCAGGGCCGGGTTTTCGGCGGCGATTTCCAGCAACAGTTTGTAGATTTCCGCATCCTCTGGGTCGGCTTGCAACCATTGACGCGCCTGGCTCAGGCCGCGCCGGAAATCGCTTGGTAACTGGCTGCGCAGCTGAATTCGCAAAGCACCCAGCCGGTTAGCGCGGGCCGGTTTTTCCGGCGGGGCAAGAGAGGTTGTTGAATCGGATGGCTGCATAAGAGTCCCTTTCGCGCAGAACTTAAGTCGCAATCAAGAAATGGGGAAATTCTTGAGGGCGCGTTTGATGGTCTCGAACAGACGGTTGTATTCGAGCGTTTCGCCGTGTTTTCCAATAGCGTCAATCAGGTTTTGCTGGGCCTGCAAGAGTTGGGCCTGGGCCCCGCGCATGGCTTCCAGTGCCTTGAAATATTCGCTTTCCGGCCGCGCGCCAGGCTTCAATTCGGCAGCGGTCATGCCCAGTTCTTGTTGGGCATATTCGAGCAGCGTTTGCCGGAGCTCTTGTGGCGTGTCGAAACCCTGGTTGGGGTCGAGTCCCTTTTGGATAATTTTCTTGATGTTATCGTCCAGCATTCTGCCGCGTTGGTGAAAGTCGGGCCGGTCGGTCCAGTAACGCTTGCGAATCTCCGGGACGGGCGTGCCGAGTTCGCGGGTGGGGCGTGGACCAATTGTGTTGGATGGTTCATCCGGGTCAATGAAGGTCAGGCTGATGTAGAGCGCGGCCCCACAGAAGATACGAATATCGTCGCGGATGTTTTGGCGCTCGCCGGGCCCGTCATCAAGCGGGGTATTGACATTCCAGTCGATGAGTTTGACCTGTCTCTTTTCGCCGCTCCAGAACAGGTGCTCCGGTTTCCAATCCATGTAGGCTCGTTTGTGCCGCTTATGCAGATAGTCCATCACATCCAACAACTGCAGGGCCATTGCAATCACTTCGCCGGTTGGCAGGCGGTACAAGCCGGAGAAATCATCCTGCGGTTGGTGATGAATCTGGCGTAGCAGGCTGTCGTCGTACGGCGCAAGTTCCATGACCAGGTAGGGCAGCCATCGCTCTGGCTCTTTTTGTTGCAGTTCCTGCCCGGTTTTCTGGAACAGGCTGATATCCAGGCCAGTTGGAATCAGTTTTAATTTGGGGTCTGGTGGTTCGTTGCGGTGAAGGGTTTGGGAGAGTTCGAGCGGGGCGAAGCCGCTGTCATAAATCCGCGTGACGGGTTTAGGTGGGTTTGCATCCTGGCAAATGTCGAGCAACAGCCGGAATTCTTCCAGGAAGCGTGCCAGTGTTCGCTGGTGGTCGATTTCATGCCGCATCAGTTTGAAAGCCCGTTGCGGCAGATGACCATCTGATGGATTGACCGCCTTGACTTCGGCCACCCGCGAATATCCGCCGCGTGCGTCCAGGTCGATGCGGGAAAAATCGGTAAAGAGTTCGCCTAGTATTTTCATGGAATGACCTCATGATGGCATCCGGGGATGTCAGGGAGTGGTATAAAAACTGAGCGGCAGGAGCAGGATTTGGACATCCGGGCCGTAGCCAACCAATCCAAACTTTGCCAACTTTGGCTTCGCCGGCAGTGGTCTTATCACGCTATCCATCCTGAACATACGGGATGGGAGTATTTCTGCTGGTTTCAATGTGATGAAGCCGCGGCCCGGGTTCAGGTAAAAGAGATTGGCGCTGTTTGTGATTTCCAGGAACAACATAGCGGAGTATTGGTAGTATTTCGAGGCGGTTCCGGGAATGGGCGTTGGCGGAATGAGCAGCAATTGCTGGTCGATGGGACTGGCGTTGCTTTCCCTGAATCTCAGATAAACGAAATTTTTATCGTCTGTCCACAGAGTGTATTCCTGACGCAGGCCATTCTCATATTCCAGGAACAAGCCAAATTCACTTGCCTGGGCGATTTTGAAAGCGTAGGCATATAGACTGATGGCCGCCAGAGATTGAGCATCGAGACCATGACACTGGGAAAGGTCACTCTCGACTCTGTAATTCGTCTCACGGCCTGCCTGAATTCGGAATTGCCAGGTGTTATCTGTGCGTAATTGCAGGCCCTCGGACGTAGTAGTTGAGACTTCATTGGGGGAACAAACGTCTTTCAAGGGAACAGGATTTGAGTATGTTCCTGGGGTTGGAATAGTAAATGCAATTGTGGTCGGCGTGGGTGTTCCAGTTGCTGTTGGCGTGGGGGCGGCGGGAGTTTCTACTGGGGGGACAATTTCTGATACCGGTGTGCTCGTTGTCGTTGGTGGGGATGTCAACACCGTCAGAGGAGTTTGCTCGGTGGTCGGGGTATTCGTGGGGCGGAGTAGAGGAGAGACAAATTGTCCGAATATGAATAGGGCCAGGCCAACCAGTGCAGCAAAGATAGAGGCGATTAAGAGCAGGCCATGTTTGTGTTGGGGCGGGTTTCGTTGCTGTTCGACCGGTGGGATGTGCAGCAAAGAGTCGTCTGGCTTGTATTCAGGCTCCAGCCGTTGCAGCCATTTTTTCGATGACTGGTACAGGCTCAAAGCGCTCAAGGTGGTTCGGATATCATCCGTTGGATTGCGAGGCGCCCATTCACACAGCGCATAAAATTCATCTGGCAGGGGGGCCAGGCCGGGATACAACTCCGATGGCAGTGCCAGCGAGCCGGTCGGGTGGGCGCTGCCTTTGCGGGTCACAAGTGCGTAGATGATTTCTGCGCAGCGCGCCAGGTCGTAGGCAAACAGGCTGCTTTTTTGGGTATCTACCCCTAGGCTGGCATTTCCCCAGTCGATAACAACCAGTTTTCGCTGCTTTTTGCGCCAGAATAAATGCTTCAGGTCAATATCCCCATTTGCAATTCCCCGGCTGTGCGCAATTGCTAGCAGGCGGAGCAACTCGGTGATGATATAGGCTCTTTCGAGAGGCTCCAGTCGATATAATTCCTTCTCGACCCGCAGGCCGTCGATATATTCCATGACCAGGTAAGTAAAACGCCTCGAACTGCCATAGTCTGCCTGGTCATCGGAATACAAATCTGGTACGCCCATGCCTTGCAGGGCTTTCAGGGCTTTGGCTTCGTTCTGTAAACTTTGCTCGTGCCGGTCGGCGTGTGGGGAGGTAGGGTCGGTGTGTTTGATAACGACCAGACGTTTGGTCTGTACATCGTCGGCAGGCTGCGCAAACCCGCTGCGGCCAATATCCCAATCATCGTCGGGCGGGTCGATGAAACGGTATCTTCCAGCAAATAAGGATTGCGGCGTAGTCTCTTCCACGGTGGTTTTCCTTACGAAATCCTGGTAGCGCTTTTGAGCGCAAAATATTGCGTTATTCGAAAACGCTTGACCCGCCGTATCTGGTGGTTGCTGTCCCGAAATCACCAAAGTTTGCAATACTGTTAAGTCAATACTTACTATATATTACGTGAAGTTGGCGTGACGAGTCAATAGGATTTAGAAATTAAGAAATTTGTTTTGTTTTTACCTGTCGTTTGTCATATGCAGAAGAGCAACCCATTCTGGATTGCTCTTCTGTGTTTATCGTATTTCATCCATCGCTGCGCCCAGGCGTTTGACAATCTCATCTACTTCCGCCTCGCTGATGACGAGCGGCGGGGCGAAGGCCAGTGTTGCGCCGAGCGGGCGGGAGCGCAGGCCATGCGCTTGGGCGGCTTTGAAAATACGCATGGCAAGCGCCGGGTCGGGGGTTTTGGCGGCTTTGTCGGAGACGATTTCCACGCCGCACACCAGCCCCAGGCCGCGCACGTCGCCTACAAACGGGAATTCTTTCAGCGTTTGCAGCCCTTCCAGCAGGCGTTTTCCCAATTTGCGGGCGCGTTCGGGGAAGTTTTCCCGTTCCATAATTTCCAGGTTTTTCAGGCCAACCGCGCAGGCGGTGGCATGGCCGGAATAGGTGTAGCCGTGCATGTAGGCTTCGCCTTCTGAGGCGGTTTCGATGGTCTCGCGGATTTCCTCTGAAATCTGGATGCCGCCCAGTTGGGCGTAGCCGCTGGTGATGGCTTTGGCGAAGGAGAGAATATCCGGCCTGACGCCCCAATGTTTGAGCGCGAACCATTCGCCGGTGCGCCCAAAACCGGTGATGACTTCATCAGCGATGAACAGGATTTCGTATTTGTCGCAAATCTGACGGACGAGCGGAAAATAATCCTCCGGCGGGACGATGACGCCGCCCACGCCCATCACCGGTTCGGCGATGAAGGCCGCGATGTTCTCCGCGCCCTCGCGCTGAATGGCTTCTTCCAGCGCCCGCGCGGCGGCCTGGCCGATGGTTTCTCCGGGCTGGAGCGCGCCATCGAAGCGGTAAGGGTTGGGAGCGGGGATGTGGATAAAATCGGGGATGGCCGGGCCGAACATGGTATGGTATTTCTCCAGCCCGGTAGCGAAGGTGGCATACATCGTCACGCCGTGATACGCGCCTTTGCGGGCGATGATTTTGGTCTTGGCTGGCTTGCCTTTGCGTTTCCAGTAATAGCGGGCGGTTTTGAAGGCCGAGTCATTGGCTTCGGAGCCGCCCGAAGCAAAGAAGGTGGTGTTGAGGCCATCGTAGGCGAACCCGGCCAGTTTATCGGCCAGCAGGATGGAGGGCAGGTTGGTCATCCCGGCAAAGTTCGAGGTGAAGGCCATCTTTTTCATCTGGTCATAGGCGGCCTGGGCCAGTTCCTCGCTGCCGTAGCCCACATTGACGTTCCACAATCCGGCCATGCCATCCAGAATTTTCTGGCCATCGGTGGTGTAGAGCCAGACGCCCTCGCCGCGCTCGATAATGAGCGGGTTGGCGTGGCTGTTGGGGTGATAAACCGGGTGCAGTTGTTTGCGGTCTTTTTCAATCCAATTGGCGGTTTCTGGTTTGCTCATAAGTCCTCCGGTGGGTTGGGTGTATTATAACTTTGCGCGCTTATTTGGAGAATCGAGATTGACATACTGCTCGCGCGTGATTACAATGTGGATACTTTTGGAGGCGTTTATGAATGTCACTCGCACGCAAATCGTTAAAATCGGTAACTCGCGCGGGATTCGTATCCCGAAGGTGTTGCTGGAGCAGGTTGGGTTTGGCAGCGAAGTGGAAATCGCCATCCAGAATGGGCAGTTAATCATCCGTTCGGCCGAAAAACCGCGTAAAGGTTGGGCGGAACAGTTTAAAGCGATGGCAGCCCAGGGAGATGATAAACTCCTGGACGAACAGGTTTCGGCCAACTTTGACAAGGATGAATGGGAATGGTAGTCCGGCGCTTTGAGGTTTACCTGGTCAATCTCGACCCGACGGTGGGCCGCGAAATCCAAAAAATGCGCCCCTGCCTGGTGATTTCGCCGGATGAATTGAATGAGCATATTGCCACAGTGATGATTGCGCCCATGACCACCAAAGGCCGTACTTATCCAACGCGCGTTCCCTGCCATTTCGATGGGAAAGACGGTCAGATTGTGCTTGACCAAATTTGCACTGTGGATAAGGTTCGGCTGGTGAAGCGCCTGGGGCGCATCAGCACTGCCGAGCAAAAGGCTGTGATCGGAATACTTTTGGAGATGTTTGCCGAGTAAAGATGGAAATCACTGTCACCACCCCCGCTTTGTTGTTCCCGGCCATTTCGCTGCTGCTATTGGCCTTTACCAACCGTTTCCTGACCCTGGCGAACCTGATTCGTGACCTGCACGCCCGCTACAAGGTCGACCAGAACGAGGTTTTTGTCGGGCAGATTGCCAACTTGAAGTACCGCATCCGCTTAATCCGCGATATGCAGGCTTTTGGCGTGGCCAGCCTGCTGTTTTGCGTGGTTTCGATGTTTGCGCTGTTTGCGGGCTGGCTGGAAGTCGGCAAATGGATTTTTGGCTTCAGTCTGATTCTGATGATGATTGCGCTGGCGCTATCGCTGCGAGAAATCCAGGTTTCGGTGGTGGCGCTGGATTTGCACCTGGAGGACATGGAGCACATCATCGCCGAGGCGAAAAAGAAAAAGTAGGGGCGCGGTCATCGCGCCCCTGCTAAATTCATCACCATTTCCACCGCCTTTGGCACGGCGGCGGCAACTTCGGGGGTCAGTTCTTCGGTGAAGTCGTACACATGCGCGGCTTCAATGGCGACGACCTGGATGTCTTCATCGCGCGGCAGGTCGGCGCCCATGCTTCGGCCTAGCTTGAGCGCGCCTTTGAGAGACAGGTCGTGGGCCGAGGCGCTGTGACCGTGCAGCAGGTCTTCGAGCGAATCCAGGCTGAAAGTGACCACCTCGCCCTGGGCGTATTGGCCGGTGTTGAGCGAATCAATCAGGATGACCCGCTCATAGCCGATGATGCGTTCCATGAGCGAGATTCCGGCCAGGGAGAGGCATTCAACTGCTATCGTCCCCTCTCCTACCGGGAGAGGGGTAGGGGGTGAGGGGAGTAGTTGACGCTCTACCTCCTGGGCGACAACCCAGCCAACGCCGTCATCTCCTAAAATGGGGTTTCCCAAACCAATAATCAATGTTTTCATAGGTAAAAGTAGGGGCGGGGTTACACCCCGCCCCTACAAGGCGTTAATCCACAAACTGTTTCACCACATCCACCACCTCGCCATCTGGCGTGCGGATGGTGATTTCGAGCGGCATTTGGCCGGGCAGCGAGTGGGTGGCGCAGCCAAAGCATGGGTCGTAGGCGCGGAAGGCCATTTCGACCATGTTGAGCAGGCCCTCGTTGACCACCCCGCCCTTAATCAGGTTGCGGGCGGCCTTGTTGGTGGACATCTGAATCGGCGCGTAGTTGTTGGTCGTTCCGACAATCAAATTGGCTTTGGTGACGATGCCGCGCTCGTCGGTCCAGTAGTGATGGGTCAGCGTGCCGCGCGGGGCTTCCACAATGCCCACGCCCTCGGTGGGGACCTCGGTGGGGACTTTGTGAACGTTGGGCGAGGTGATTTCGGGGTCCGTCACCAGTTCGACCCAGCGCTCGGCGGCATAGAGCAGTTCCACCAGCCGCGCCCAGTGAATGGCGAGCCGCTGGTGGACGGGTTTTCCGCCCAGGGTGGCGTACAGTTCCTCGTAAGCCTCCTGCGCTTTCGGCGTGGCCATGCCGTCGCTGGCGTTCAGGCGCGAGAGCGGGGTCGCCATGTAGACGCCGGAATCCTTCCCATCCGTGAATCCCTTCCAACCAACGTTTTTGAGATACGGAAACTTCAGATAGGTCCACGGCTCGACATGCTCGGCGATGTGTTTGGTGTAGTCTTTGGGTTCGTATTTGCAGAACTCTTTGCCCTCGGGGTCCACCACGCGCACTTTGCCGTCGTAGAAATTGACCTTGTTGTTCTCGTCCACCAGCCCCATGTAGTAGGTTTTGTGTGTGTACACGTCGCCCACAATCAGGTCGAGGTAGGTTTTGTTGGCCAGCACGATGTCTTTGAAGGCCTGGAGGCTGAACAGGGCGAAATCGATTGCCCAACGTCCCATTTCTTCGATGTGTTTGCGCTCTTCTTCGGAAAGAATCTTGGTGATGCCGCCCGGAATCGAGGAAGCGGGATGGACTTTTCGCCCGCCGATGATTTCCACCGTTTCGTGGCCGTATTTGCGCATCTGGATGACTTTGCCGCCAATTTCCAGCCCGACTTTGTGAATGACGCCGAGGATGTTGCGCTCGGCAACGGGGGCATCTGGCCCGACGATGAAATCGGGGCCGCCCAGGGCATAGAAGTGGGTGGTATGGTCGGTGGCGTAGAAGGCCATGTAGAGCAGTTCGCGCAGCATTTTTGCGGTGCGCGGCGGGTCAACGTGGTAGACCGCGTCGGCGGCCTTGGCGGCGGCCATGTGGTGCGCTTCGGGGCAGACGCCGCAGATGCGGTTGGTCAGCAGGGGCATTTCCTCCACAGGGCGGCCAACGCAGAAGCGCTCGAAGCCGCGCAGTTCGGGAATCTGGAAGTAGGAATTGGCGACATCGCCCTTCTCATCGAGAAAAATGTCAATTTTTCCGTGACCTTCCAGGCGGGTGATGGGGTCAATGGAGATTCTTTGCATGCTCATATCTGCCTCCTGCTAATGCCCGTTCTTCTTCCACGCGGCGGTGCTGGCGCGGAGCAGAGAATCGGCCAGGTTGAAGCGGTAGAACTGGCCGGTTGGGTCGGGGATGCCATCCAGGATGGCTTCGATTTCCTCCGGCTCTTTGGCGTCAACGACGGAAGCGAAAGCGGTGATGAGCCGCGCGCCGTAATCCAGCACGCCTTCTGCCGGGCCGTAACAGCCGATGCACTGCGCGCCAACCCGTGGACAGCGGGCGTTGCAGCCGCTGCGGGTGGCCGGGCCGTTGCAGGGTACGCCCTGTTCAAGGATGCAGATTTCCGGGTCGAGCGGGGCTACTTCTTGAATGCGCCGGAAGGCCGTAATGTGTTTGACGTTGCGGGCGCGCGGGCATTCGTCGCAGACGGTGGAGTTGCCGCAGCCGATGTAGGCGCCTTTGGGCGGCAGTTGGGCCTTGCCTTGCAAAACCTGGATGACCAGGTCTATCACCGCTGCAATCTGGTGCGGTTCGGGCGGGCAGCCGGGCATGTAGTAGTCCACATCCACCACCTGGGCCAGGGTCTTGAGAACAGGCTTGAGAGTTGGGATGGTGAGCGTTCCTTCGGGGACTTCAAAGGTCGGCTGCGGGTGGATGCCCTGCGGGTTGTCGGTGGAAATGGTGTGATAGGCGGTGGCGAAAATCTCCTCCACCGGTGAGAGATTGGCCAGGCCGGGGATGCAGCCTTCGGTGGCGCAGGAGCCAAAAGCGACCAGGATTTTGGATTTTTTGCGCAGCAGGTGGGCGATGTGTTCGTTTTCGTCGTTGCGAATGCCGCCGTTCCACAGGGTGAGCAGGATGGAGCCGTCTTCCATGGCTTCAACATCCTTGTACTTGGCGTCCATAGCGACCGGCCAGAAAACCGGCTCGAAATTGGCGTCTACATCAAGGATTTTTTCAGCGATGTTGAGCACCGAGATTTCACAGCCGCCGCAAGAGGCCGCCCAATACATGGCAAATTTGGGTTTGTCGCTCATGCTGTCACCTCCATGACTTGTTCTGAGCGTGGTTGAAGGGCGGCGTGGCCGTTGCTGTCCCATTTGGGCCAGTTGAGCGGCCCCAGTTTGCGGACTTCATCAACGAAAGTGTTGATTTCGTTGGCCAGTTTCATGCCTTCAGCCGCGCTGGCCCAAACGAGTTTGATGCGTTCTGGTTCGATGCCGAAGCCTTTCAGTGTGCGGCGCAACAGCAGAAAGCGGCGCAGGGCTTTGTAATTTTGGTCAATGTAGTGGCAGTCGCCTGGGTGACAGCCGGTAATCAGCACGCCGTCCGCGCCGCCCGCCAGGGCTTTCATCACGAAGGTTGGGTCGAGGCGACCTGAACACATCAGGCGGATGAGACGTACGTTGGGCGCGTATTTCACGCGGGCCGTACCGGCGGCATCGGCGGCGCGGTAAGAACACCAGTTGCAGGTGAAGCCCACAATGACGGGTTCAAAAGATTCGCTCATGTTACACTCCCATCAGCAGCCCATCGATTTGGGCGAAAATCTGCTCATTGGAGAAGCCCGTCCCGCTGATGGCGCCTGCCGGGCAGGCCGCCACGCAGGTGCCGCACCCCTGGCAGAGGGCCGGGTTGATGCGGGTTACGGCCAGGTCATCGATGAAGGAAATGGCGTTGAACGGACACAGGTTGTTGCAAATGCGGCAGCCAGAGCATTTCTCCTCGTTCACGGTCGCGCGGATGGGCTCCAGTTCGACTTCTTTCTGTAGAATTTTGTCCAACACGCGGGCGGCGGCGGCGGCCCCTTGCGCCACGCTGGCCGGGATATCTTTTGGCCCGGAGGCGCAGCCCGCAATCAGGATGCCCTCGGTCATGGTAGTGACGGGGTCAAGTTTGGGGTGGCGTTCGATGTACCAGCCATCGGAGGAGCAGGAGATACCGAACAATTGCCCGGTCTGCTTGGCGTCATGGCGCGGTTCCATGCCGACCGAGAGGATGACCATATCCACCGGAATCCGCCGCTGTTTTCCAACCAGGGTGTCTTCGACCTGGATGATGAGTTTGCCCTTCTCATGCGGGCCATGCGCGGCGTTGGTCACTTCGGCCACTTTGCCGCGCACAAAGAGCGTGCCTTCATCGAGAACGCGCTGGTAGAACTCGTCGTAGGCTTTCATGGGCGTCCGCATGTCAATGTAAAACTCGTACACGTCCGCGCCGGTGCGTTCCTTGACGAGGTGGGCGAACTTGAGACTTTGCATACAGCAAATGCTGGAGCAATAGTTGTTGAAATTCTTGTCGCGCGAACCAACGCAGTGAATGATGCCGACTGTCTGCGGTTTGGTTTTGCCATCCCGAAGGGTAATTTCGCCCCCGGTTGGCCCGGCTGCATTGCTCAGGCGTTCAAATTCCAGGCTGGTGAAGACGTTTGGCAGGCGCCCGTAGCCATAGTTGGTCACTTTGCGGGCGTCGAACAGGTCGTAGCCGGTTGCCAGGATGATGTTGCCGACTTCCACGTTCAGGTATTCGTCTTCCTGGGTGAAGTCAATGGCATTGGTGGGGCAGAATTTTTCGCAGGCTTTGCATTTGCCGTTCTTGAAGTAGGTGCAATTGGGACGGTCGAGTACCGGATATTTTGGCACGGCCTGGGCAAACGGCGTGTAGATGACCTTGCGGTAGCCCAGCCCGGCCTCGTACACGTCATCAATCACTTTTTGCGGGCATTTTTCAACGCAAATGCCGCATCCGGTACAGAGTTCCTCGTTGACATAGCGGGCGCGCTTTTTGATGGTCACATTAAAGTTGCCAACATACCCGCTGACGCTCATCACCTCGCTCCAGGTGAGCAGGGTGATGTTGGGGTGGGTTCCCGCCTCCACCATGCGCGGAGTCAGGATGCAGGCCGAGCAGTCCAGCGTTGGGAAGGTTTTATCGAACTGCGCCATGTGTCCGCCGATAGACGGTTCGCGCTCTACCAGGTAAACATGGAATCCGGCGTTGGCAATTTCGAGCGCGGCCTGAATGCCCGCAATTCCGCCGCCCACCACCAGCGTATTGGGGTTGATGGGAACTTTGAGCGGCTCGAGTTCGGTGTTATAGGCCACGCGGTGGACGGTGCCAGCCAGCAACGCTTTGGATTTTTCGGTGGCAATGGCTTTATCGGTGTGAACCCACGAAACCTGTTCGCGAATGGAAACGAGTTCCGTTAAGTAGGGGTTCAGCCCGGCTCTTTCGCTGGCCGTGCGGAAGGTTTTCTCGTGCAGGTGGGGCGAACAGGCGGCGACGACGACGCGCTCCAGGCCGAGTTCTTTGATGTCTTTCTCGATGAGTTCCTGTCCCAGGCTGGAGCACATGAACTTGTAATCGCGCGAAATGACTACTCCGTCTTCGGCCAGGTGTTCCCTGGCCCAATCGCGCACGGCTTCAACATCCACCATTCCGGCGATGTTCGAGCCGCAGTGACAGACGTAGACGCCAACTTTTGGTTTATCTTGTTTGGGAGTATTTTCGCTCATGTCGGCCTCCTACTCCTCCATAACAACTTCCTGCCCACTGGCATACTTTTTGGGCAGGGGTTTGGGCATGGGCAACCCTTCCGGTTTCTTGCGTGGGGGGGCGGCTTTCTCTGGCTGGGGCGCTTTCAATCCGATGCGCGCCAGGGCGTCTTTGGCGCTTACCAGTTCCAGACCGAATCCGGCCTGCCTGGGGTCGATACCAAAGGCAACGGCCATCAATTGCGTGAAGAACACAATTGGCATATGGTAGTTGGTGCCAAAATGGCGGTTGGTTTCGCCCTGGTAGGCATCCAGGTTCATCTGACACATCGGGCACATCGTTACCATGATATCGGCCTGGAATTCTTCGGCTTCAGCCACCAGGCGGCGGATGAGTTCGTAGGCGGTTTCCGGGCCAATTTGGGTCATGTGGCCGCCGCAGCAGGCGGTTTTCATGGGAAATTCGATGACTTCTGCGCCCAAGGCCTTCATCAGGTCGTCAAGTTCCGAGGGGTGTTCGTGGTCGGACCACCTTTTAGCGTAGTCAGGCCTTGGGACCATGCAGCCCAGATAGGGGGCAACGCGCAGCCCGGTCAGGGGGCGCACCACTTTGGTTTTAACGGCCTCCAGCCCGATGTCGTTGATAATTACATCCACAAGATGACGGATTTGCACTGAGCCGGGGTCATAATGCAATCCGCCCGCCGCCAGGGCTTCGTTGACCTTTTCGCCCAAGGCAGGGCGTTCAGCCATGTAGTGGTCGGCTTTTTCCAGGTTCAGGTAACAGGCCGAGCAGGGGGCCATCACAGAGTTGGCGCCGTTGACCTGTTTAGCGGCCAGCGCCAGGTTGCGGGCGATGAGCGAGTAAGCTGGAATCAGGTTGATGCTCAGATATTCGGTTGCGCCGCAACAGTTCCAATCATCAATTTCTTCCAGTTCCATGGCCAGGGGGCCTTGAATGGCTTTGATGGATTCATAATAAGCCCTGGCGCTGCCTTCCATCGAACATCCGGGATAAAAGAGATACTTGTTCATGAGCTCAACTCCAGGGTTTTGGCTTTCTCCAGAATGGCCGTGAGTTGTTCCATGTTTTTGATTCTGGTGGGGAGTATGTTCATGCGCTTTTTGGTGAGCATGCCCCATCCCATGCCGGCCATGCCAGGCAGGCGCAACGGCTGATGGGTCAGGTAGAAGCGCGAGGCCAACCCCAATTCAAAACTCCGCCCGAATGTCTCGACCATTCCAACGAAGGTTTGGGAGAAATCGGGCGGTTTTGAGTCGGTATATTTTTTGGCTTTAATGGCCATGCCTTTGAGCGTGTACATTACATCGGCAATATGCACTTCCTGCGGACAGCGCACAACGCAGTGATAACACGACACGCAAATCCACGGCGTATTGCTGCGCAGGACCTCTTCGCGCATCCCGGCGCGCAGCATGGCGAATAAGGCGCGCGGCGTATGGTCCATATCCGCCGCAGATGGACAAGAGCCCCCGCAGGTGCCGCATTGGATACACATTTCCAAATGTGATACGCCTGCTGTGGCCTCTGCCACCTCGTGCAGGAGCGTCAAGTCTTCTGGCTTCTTGAGCCCCGCGCCTTTGGTGAGAACTGTTTCGGCAAGTGCCATAACCCCTCCTTGGGTTATTTAAGGGATTACATATAAATCCTGGGTGAGCCAGGAGTTTTATGAATAGTATGAGCAATTTGCATTCTTGTTGTCAGTACAAGACATCACTTGCTAATGTGATGAAAGTCACACGTTATTGCATGATGGACGCGTGTTGATATTCTCTCACATGCATGGGCCTGATTCTCGGTTGAGTGCTGATGATGTGAAGTTCATTCCCCCATTCAATAGCCTGACTGGCTCTCATTCTCCAAAATCACTCGGCATTTTTCAGTTTCCATTTACCTGCTGCCTGTATAATTTGGGGCATGTTTTCTCGCCGTCTTCTTGCTCTTGCCCGCTCCTCGAACCTGGCACTGACAATTACCATTGTGTTGGGTTTTCTGGGTGGCCTGCTGACCATTTTGCAGGCCTGGATATTCGCCATCGTCATCAATGATGTCTTTTTCAACGGCTTTGCGCGCGAGGCTGTCTTGGTTCCGCTGGCTGTTTTGCTTGGCGTGGTTATTCTCAAGGCTGCGACCGTTTGGGGGTCCGAAATTGCCGCCAACCTGGTTGCCCAGCATGTCAAGAGCGAACTGCGTGAACAGCTGGTGACGCACCTGACCGCGCTCGGCCCGGCCTATACTCAATCGGAACGTACCGGCGAACTGGCGCTTTCGGCCATTGAAGGTATTGAAAACCTGGAAGCCTATTTCAGCCAGTACCTGCCACAATTGGTTCTGGCGGCTTCAATTCCGCTATCGGTGCTGTTGCTGGTTTTCCCGCTCGACCCGCTCTCTGGCCTGGTCTTTGCATTGACCGCTCCGCTTGTGCCGTTTTTTATGATTCTGATTGGGCGTTCCGGCGAGGCCCTTACCAGTCGTCAGTTTGAGACTTTGCGCCGTCTCTCCGCGCATTTCTACGATGTTCTCCAGGGGCTGACCACCCTCAAGGCTCTCAACCAGTCGCGCAGCCAGGCTGGGGTGATTGGCGAAGTCTCAGAACGCTACCGCGACGCGACCATGCAGGTTTTACGCATCACCTTCCTTTCCGCTCTGGCGCTCGAACTGCTGACGACCATCTCGACCGCCATCATCGCCGTCGAAATTGGTTTTCGTCTGCTTTACCGCAACATGGAGTTCCTGCCAGCCTTTTTCATCCTCGTCCTGGCGCCTGATTTTTACCTGCCGCTGCGCCTGCTTGGCCTGCGTTTCCATGCCGGGATGAACGGCGTAAGCGCGGCGAAACGGATTTTCGAGATTTTGGATACCCCGATAACCAATCTTCGCCCTTCGAGGAGCGAGCCTGTCTTCATGAAGGCCTCGCATTACATAGCGACTATCGAGTTTTCGAAGGTTTCCTTCTCCTATCCCAATCGCTCTGTCCCTGCTCTTCAAGATGTGACCTTTGCAATTCCTTCAGGAAAGACCACTGCCCTGGTTGGCGCCTCCGGCGCGGGGAAAACAACGGTGGTCAACTTGCTGATGCGCTTCATCGAACCCGAAAGCGGAACGATAAGGGTGGGAGATACGCCGCTTGTCAGCGTTCCACCAGAAGAATGGCGCGCCCATATTGGCTGGGTTCCCCAAAATCCTTATCTGTTTTCCGATACGATTGCCGCCAATCTGCGCCTGGTAAAACCAGATGCCTCCGAAGGCGAATTGCTTCGGGCTTGCGAACGCGCCGGTTTGCTTGGGTTCCTCCGCTCCCTGCCCAATGGCCTGGAGACGTTTGTGGGCGAACGCGGCGCGCGTCTGAGCGGTGGGCAGGCCCAACGGCTGGCTCTGGCTCGCGCGTTCCTGAAAGACGCGCCCTTCCTGTTGTTGGATGAACCCACCTCCAGCCTCGACCCGGCCCTTGAAGCTGAGCTGCAAGCCTCGGTGCAGGAACTGATGCAGGGACGCACCACGCTTGTCATTGCCCATCGCCTTGCCACCATCTACCAGGCCGACCAGATTGTGGTGCTGGAAGCCGGCCGCGTGGTCGAAATTGGCCGCCACCAGGAACTGCGCGCAAACAATGGCGTGTACGCCGGGTTGATTCGTAATTCGTAATCCCATCCATTCCTCATTGTTCTGCATTCCTTATGCGTTCCCTTTCCCGCCTTTTCTCTTTCCTTCTGCCCTTCTGGCCGCAGGTTTTGCTCTCGGTTTTGCTGGGCGCGCTGACCATTGGTTCCAGCATTGCGCTCATGTCCACCTCGGCCTGGTTGATTTCGACTGCTGCGATTGCTGTTTCGGTGGCCGATTTGGGGGTTTCGGTGGTTTCTACGCGATTGTTCGGCATCGCGCGTGCTGTGTTTCGCTATTTGGAGCGGCTGGCTTCGCACTCGCTCACTTTCCGAATCCTGGCAAGGCTGCGCGTCTGGTTTTATCAGGCCATTGAGCCGCTCGCTCCGGCGCGTCTGACTTCCACCCGCAGCGGCGACTTACTCTCGCGTGTCATCGCAGATGTCGAGACGCTCGACAATATCTTTGTCCGCGTGTTATCTCCCCCCCTGGTGGCTGTTGTTATCGTTTTGGGAATGGCCATTTTTATGGGCAGTTTCGACCCCTCGCTTGGGTTTGTCATTACAGCCTTCCTTTTAGCGATTGGAGCAGGATTGACTGCTTTCAGCCTGTTCCTCAACCGCAGGTTGGGCAGAAGGCTGGTAGAGTCGCGCTCCGTCCTGCGCGCCGACCTGGTCGATGCGGTGCAGGGTCTGCCCGATTTAGTTGCCTTCGGGCAGGAAAAAAACTGGCTGAACCGAATCCGGTCTTCAGGCCAGGAGTTTTCAGCCGTTCAGACGCGCATGGCATACTGGAACGGTTTGCAATCTGGCCTGAACAGCCTGCTGACTGGTCTGGGAGTCTGGCTCATGCTTTTCCTGGCTATTCCGCTGGTTTCGAGCGGCAGAATCGATGGAGTTTTCCTGGCTGTAATTGTGCTTGGTTCGATGGCGAGTTTCGAGGCCGTTCAAAATCTGCCGCAGGCCGCGCAACTGCTCGAAGCCAACATCCAATCGGCGCGGCGGCTGTTTGAACTGGCGGACCAGTCTCCAGCGGCACTCGACCCTGTCGAGCCGTTGCCCCAGCCTGTCTCGGCCAATTTGCGCGTTCAGCACTTGACGTTTTCCTACTCCCACCCGTTGAATGCGGAGCGCACCGGGATTTGTAAAGACTCTGCGAACGCCAGCCTCTCTGCGCTGCCCCCTGTTTTGCTTGATATCAATTTCGACCTGCCCTCTGGTAAAAAACTTGCCATCGTTGGGCCCAGCGGCGCGGGCAAATCAACCATCGCCAGCCTGCTCATGCGTTTTTGGGACGCGGACGGGATTTTTCTCGATGGGCAGGACATTCGCGCCTACAAACAGGTTGATACCCGCCGTATGTTCAGCCTGGTGAGTCAGGATACCTATCTCTTCAACGCCACCTTGCGCGAGAATCTTCTACTGGCGCGCCCCTGGGCAATGCAAGATGACCTCGAATCGGCTTGCCGGGCTGCGCAATTGCACGATTTCATCGTTTCGCTTCCCAACGGCTACGAGACGATGGTTGGCGAGCGTGGCTTGCAGTTGAGCGGCGGCGAGCGACAGCGCGTAGCAATTGCCCGCGCCCTGCTCAAAAATACGCCCATTTTTATCTTTGACGAACCGACTGCCAACCTCGACACGACCACTGAACGCAAACTGGTCGAGACGTTGCAATCGGTGATGGAAAACCGTTCTGTACTGTGGATTACCCACCGGCTGGTAGGGTTAGATGCAATGGACGAGATTCTCGTGCTTGAGAACGGCAGAATCATTCAGCGCGGGACGCAGGCCGATTTGCTGGCGCAGGATGGGATGTATCGGAAGATGTGGGATTTGCAAAACCGCGCTTTGCTGTAGGTGAGAGATGAGCGATTGGAAAACCGCCCTCCAGCGTGAGTTTGAAATGGCCGAAGCCGCCCGCGCGCGCGGCAACGAAGGCCAGGCGCGGGTCTGTGCCAGGCGCGCGGCAGGAATTGCCTTGCGGGTGTATTTCCAGCAGCGCGCAATAGCCATTCGTACTTCCAGCGCATATGACCTTTTGCAGGAATTTATGGAGTTGGAAGAGACCCCGCCAGACTTGCGTGAGATAGCTGCTCATCTGACCTTGCGCGTAACCGAAGAATTCAAACTCCCCCTGGCGGTCGACCTGGTTCAAGAAGCGCGAACCCTCTGTGAACGGATTTTGCCGCCCGGTTTGGATGATTTGCCAGATTAATGCGGGTCAATCCATTCGGCCTCCAGGTTCTCTGGCGAATAAAATACGGTTCCCAAATACAGTTGCGATTTCATCATCGGGGCAGCCTGCCTGAGCCAGGTTTCTGGTTGCGTTCCAGCGGGCAGGTTAAAGCCGGTTATCCACAGCAGACCTTCCTGGTGGCCGTTGGCAACCATAATCGCGCGAATTTCCTCATAGTGCCGCAAACTGTTCTGAGAAGGAACATCCAACGGGTTTCCTTGCAGGTTTTCGAGGCGAATGCCCAAGATAGTAGGGCGCAACCCGACAGCGTACAATTGCTCCAAAAAGTCCACATCGCGCATGTCTTCGGGAGAAGTCAGCGTATTGGAGAGTCCGCCTGCTATCAGGTAAATTTCTAAATTTTCGGTCTGAAGACTCTCCTGAATGGCCTCAAAGAACTGCGCATAGGCGGCGGGGCTGGGAGCCGCGTTCCAACCGCTGCGCGTATTTGCAGCGGGAAAAAGTTCTACAGCTGTCGGCGATGAGTACTTGCGGCCAAGCGTCAGGATGAGTCTGGCTGTTTCCACGGCATTGGGGCCGGTGGCGTTCACTGCCCAGGCCGGGGGGTTTTTCACAGATACCAGCGTGGCCAACCCCAGCGAATGTGCCTGCCGGATGGCGTTTGCGAACGATGAATCCTCGTTCCAGGTCCCGGGCGCAGGTTGGGTAGCGTTCCAGTCGAAATCCAGGGCGACCCAATCGAACTTGTTCTGCGCTGCCCAACGCAGAGATGAATCTGCGCCAGGCTCGTCCGTTTCGATGCGTGTCCCGTATCCGAAGTCCAGTGAGTGGGGCGTACCGGGCGGGTTGCTCTCGCGTTCAGCTGGCAGCGGGCGGCAAGCCATCAAAAACATCAAACCGCCCATCAGGAGTGTTCGCAAAATGCGGCGCATAACTCTTTCCCTGATTGTAGATTTGGTTGCTCGCCGGATACGCCTTCGTCTACCGGTGGGTGTGGCTCTGGTAGAGGCAACTGCTGGTACTGGTATTTTTGGATAAAAGGACGCAGCGTCTCTGTTCGCTGCTGTTTGGGGCGAGAGCGAGAATCTGGGTGGGGAGGAATTTTGTGGGTGGTGCTTTGCATGGCGGCTCCACGAAAAAAATGAATATCGGCCTGTTCAACTTGTTGCAAGAAGCGTGCCAGGGCAAGAGTCGCGTGTATAATCCATTGCATGATTCTTGTTACCGGTGGAACTGGTTTCATTGGTCGTGCGCTGGTACGGCAATTGGTCGCCAATGGGCAACAAGTGCGCACGCTGATTCGTCCCTCGCCACGCACGCCGGCTTTGCCGCGCGGCGTGCCAGTGGAAGTGGCCGTGACCAGCCTGAGCGATGAGCGCGGCCTGCGGGCGGCGCTGCGCGGCGTGGATGTCATCTACCATCTGGCAGGGGCTGAACATGAAGGCGCGCGCGGGGATATCTTGGGGGTGGATGGGCGCGGCACGGCTAATTTGGCGCAGGCTGCCGCCGAAATGCGCGTACGGCGATTGTTCTATGTCAGCCATCTGGGCGCTGACCGTTCTTCGTACTATCCTTTGCTCAAAGTCAAAGGAATTGCCGAGGAACACATCCGTCGCAGCGGCGTGCCGCACACCATCTTTCGCGCTGCGCTTTTGTATGGCCCCGAAGACCATTTCACCACTTCGCTGGCCCGGCTCTTGGGGATGTTTCCCATTCTGTTTTTGCCGCGCGATGGCGAGGTGCTTATCCAGCCGTTGTGGGTCGAAGACCTGGTCACTTGTTTGTTGTGGGCCAATGACATTCCTGAAACCGTTAACCAGACTTACACGATTGGCGGCGCAGAATATTTTTCCTTTCGCCGGACGGTAGAAATTATTATGGAAACCACCGGGCGGCGGCGCTGGCTTGCTCCTCTTCCCCTGCCAGCCCTGCGCTCGCTCACCGTTGCTTTTGAGAGCATCCTTCCCGGCTTTCCGTTTTCCACGTTTTGGGTCGATTACCTGTCCTACAACCGTACCTGCCCGGTCGATTCGATTACGCGGCTGTTCGGTTTTCTTCCGGCGCGTTTTACCTACCGTCTCGACCATCTGAGAGGCATCGACTGGCCGCGCGAAGCCTGGCGAGTGATGCTTGGAAAGCAGGGAAGCGGATAGAAAGGTATAAGGAAACGGGATATGATGGAAATTCGTATTCTGGAAACTCCTGCCGAAATGGCCGAGGTGGAAGAACTCCAGCGCGTCATCTGGCCGGGCAGCGAAACCGAGGTCGTGCCGCTGCACTTGCTCATCACGGCGGCGCACAACGGCGGGCTGGCGCTGGGCGCTTTTATAGGCGGCAGAATGGTGGGGTTTGTGTTTGGCTTTCCTGGCCTGTACGAAGTTCCTGATGGCCCTCGTGTTAAACACTGTTCGCACATGCTCGGCGTTCTGCCTGGCTTGCGTGATTCTGGAATTGGCTTTGCACTCAAGCGCGCCCAGTGGCAAATTATTCGCAAGCAAGGCATCGACCGTATTACCTGGACATACGACCCGCTTCAGAGTCGAAACGCCCATCTCAACATTGCCCGTCTTGGCGCGGTCTGCAACACCTACCTGCGCGAAGTGTATGGGGAAATGCGCGATGGATTGAACGTCGGGCTGGCTTCGGACCGCTTCCAGGTGGATTGGTGGGTCAACACGCAACGAGTGGAGCGGCGGCTGGGGCGCAGACCGCGCGGGGAACTCGGAATTGACAACTACGACAGCGCGCAAATTCCATACATTTATCGCGCGACCATTGGGGCCGATTCCTTTGTCCGCCCTCCCGAACATTTCTCCATCCCTGACGAAACCATGCTGCTGGCTGAAATCCCCGCTGATTTTATGCAAATTCGTCAGTCCAATTTCCCGCTCGCGGTGGTCTGGCGCATTTTCACCCGTCAGGTGTTTGAAGAATGCTTTCGGCTGGGATACCTCGTTACCGATTTTTTATACGACAACGTTTCCCGGCGCAGTTTTTATGTTCTGACGCACGGTCAGGCCACCCTGGGAGATTTTACGGTGCAGAAGTAGGCTTGCCAATCAAAAAAACAACGCACCCCACAGGGTGCGTTGTTTTTTTTTGATTGGCTCCTCGTCGAGGACTCGAACCTCGAACCTAGCGGTTAACAGCCGCCCGCTCTGCCGATTGAGCTAACGAGGAACGCGAGACGAGATTATATAGGTATCGGCCTTGCCTGTCAAGAAAAATCATCACAGATTTTGTCTGGACTTCCGGGCAAGGGCCGTATGTCGCTGTTTCCATATCACATGCAGCGCCAACGCGCCGCCCGCCAGCACCACCGTCCATTCCATCCACGCGTTCGGCTCGTTTTTGAGAATATCATGACCAGCGGCCCACACCAGGCCAAACAAGACGCATGCCAGACCCAGCTTTATCAATTTCCTGAACATGATGACTCCTTTTTGCTTTTTATTGTATCATTCAGGCAAAACCAAACAAGGGTCGCTTTCGCAAGTGACTATCATCACACTTACTACGTTACGGAGAATCTATGTCAGACCTGAAATGGTGGCAAACCGCCCTGTTCTATCAGATTTACCCACGCTCCTTTGCGGATGGCAATGGCGATGGAATCGGTGATTTCATGGGCATCATCGAAAAACTTGATTACCTCAAAGACCTGGGGGTGGATGCCCTGTGGCTCTCGCCGCACTTTCCCTCTCCCAACTGGGACTGCGGCTACGACATTAGCGACTACTGTACTGTCGCCCCTGAATATGGCACGCTCGAAGATTTCAAATCTTTTCTCGCCGAAGCCCACGCGCGCGGGATAAAAGTCATCCTTGACCTGGTGCTGAACCACACCAGCGATGAGCATCCCTGGTTTCTGGAATCCAAATCCAGCCGCGACAACCCCAAAGCCGATTGGTATGTTTGGGCAGACACCCCCCCCAACAACTGGCAGTCCTGCTTTGATGGCGATGCCTGGACATATGCGCCGGAACGGAATCAGTATTACTATCACTACTTCATGAAGCAGCAGCCCGATTTGAACTGGCATAACCCTGAAGTCAAGCAAGCCATGTGGGATGCGGTCCGTTTTTGGCTGGATATGGGCGTGGACGGCTATCGCCTCGATGCGATTGGCACCATCTACGAAGACCCCCGCCTGACTCCGCACTCCGTCCCGATGAACCTGGCCCAGCTGCGGCGTTTTTCTGAGACGGCTCAAACGCCTGAAGAAAAAGCCCTGAAAGACAAATACTGGCACGAGATGTTCAAACATCAGTGGGGTCGTCCCGAACTGCACGACCTGATGAAAGAATTGCGCGCCATCCTCGATGAATACGATGGTGACCGAATGCTGGTCGGCGAGGACGACAACATTGATTATATGGGTTACGGAGACGATGAACTGCACCTGGTCTTCAATTTCCCGCTTATGCGTGTTGACCATATCACTCCGGCCCACATTCGCAAAAATCAGCGCGAGCGGCTGGCGCGGCTCGATGCGCTTCCTACGCGCGGTTGGGGCTGCAACACCCTGGGCAATCATGATTCCTCGCGCATTTATTCGCATTATGCCGACGGTCAGCATGATGCCGAACTGGCGCGCCTGAATGCCGCCCTGGTGTTGACCTTACGCGGCACACCTTTTCTTTACAACGGCGAAGAAATCGGAATGCAGGACTACATCATCACCGACCCCAAGAAACTGCGCGATACGATGGCGACCTGGTACTACAACGCGCTGGTCAACGACCTGAATATTGACCCTGTCGAAGCCGCTCAGCGTGCCGGGCAAATGACCCGCGATAAGAATCGCACGCCCATGCAGTGGAATGCCCTCCCCAACGGTGGATTTTGCCCGCCGCATGTTACCCCCTGGCTGCCAGTGCATCCCAATTACGCCGAAGGCGTCAACGTTCAGGAACAGTTAGACCGCCCCGATTCGATGCTAAACTACTACAAGCGCTTGATTCGCGCCCGTCGAAGCACGCCCGCGCTGGTGGAAGGTGAATACAAACCCTTGCATCTCAAAGCGCAGGACTACTTTGCCTTCCTGCGTTATACCGAGAAACAGACCGTATTGGTGGTGTTGAACTATTCGGCCAACAGTCACGACCTTAAGTTCAACGTACCGGGCAAGAAACAGGCGCGCGTCATTTTCTCCTCCGCCGGGCGTGGCAAAAAAGACCAATCGCTTGGCAAAGTGAGTCTGGGCGCATTTGAAGTTTTGATTGCCGAACTGGAATAAGGCCATTTGATGATAAATATTCACGGCAAGCATGCTAATAGCCATCAATGGGACTTTGATTACCATGTCAATTCCAACTCCCATTCACGCGCAGCCGGTATGGATTCGATACCTTTGACCTGGAACCGGGCTGGTCCTCGACCCTGAACTGCGCTGGAGATGGAAAGATGTCGATGAATACCAGCAGGGCATTGCAAAAAGCTTCCTGCGCCCGGAGTGGGCGAACTGGTCAAAGTGGAGGTTTTTGCCCGTCTGGAGGGGCGGCGCTATCCTTTGGGCGGGGCCTGGCTGCAGTAGCGTCCGAACCCCGCCTGGGATACATCGCGCTTGCCCAATGGATGGGATAATGCCTGAGAGGATTTATTTTTGCAATTCTTTCTGCAAGGATGCTTTCTGCGCCGACCCGGACCGTTTTTTCGCTGCCTACCGCCGGGGCAGGCAGGATGCCCGTCCATGATTTCACGCCGCTATTTGTACAATGTCGAATCAGTGAAAGGGCGTCGTGTCACTTTGCGGGTAGCCCAAATTCGCGCGGAGGCCGGGTTTCCACCCCCGCCGCGCGTGGTTCTGGCCGGTCTGTTAACTGGCTGGCGAATGCTGTTGACCGGGCTGGGGTACCATGAACTGCCCATTGCTCTGTTAGAAGCCCACGAACTGTATCATGCCGCGCATTCCTATGAGCGCATGGCTACCTTATACGCCAATTATTGTTCGCATATTGAACTGGTCAGCCCTTTGAATTACATTCGCGCGCGGATGGGCAACGGCACCTGCGCCTGGTATTTTGGCGGGCGGTTTTTCAAAGGTGGTCGTGAGTGGTTTTCCTGGCAAGACAAAAAGCCTGCTTATGCCCTTATGGCTGCCGGTCATATCGATGACCAGAAATCGACGGTCAGGGATGAATCGGAGACCCTGCTGCGGGAATATCAAGCGGTGTTGCTGGATGGCGCAGGTGTACCCGCCGCGCAAATCGAATTTCGGGCTGGTGAATATGCCCTGGTGCATTTCCTGCGTTCGGGCATGCTTTGGGAGTATACTGATGAATTCGAGTGTCCACATTGTTTGTCGAATGCGGCTTACATCGAAATTGGGCGTGAACAGCGCAACGAACTGCTGACCCTGAGCGATGGCAGCAAACAGCAACATGCGATAGATATCCGCCAATGCCAGTGTTCGCTGTGCGGCGGCATCTGGAAAGAAGATATTTCATTTTTCATCTAAAACCATTCAAGAGACCTGCATGATACCAATCAAATTTCCCACCAATTTTCTTTGGGGCGCCGCCACTGCGTCTTATCAAATTGAAGGCGCCTGGAACGAAGACGGCAAAGGCGAGTCGATTTGGGACCGCTTTAGCCATACGCCCGGCAATATTTCTGACCAATCCACTGGCGATGTGGCTTGTGACCATTATCACCGCTGGCGCGAAGATGTTGCTCTGATGCGGCAACTTGGACTGAAAGCCTATCGTTTTTCGATTTCGTGGCCGCGCATTTTGCCAACTGGTTGGGGGCGCGTCAATTTGCCGGGGTTGGATTTTTACGACCGCCTGACCGATGCCCTGTTGGCCGCCAATATTGAGCCGTTTGTCACCCTGCATCATTGGGATTTTCCCCAGGCGCTTTTTGAAAAAGGCGGTTGGATTAATCGCGATAACCTGCGCTACTTTGCTGATTATTCGGCAGTGGTTGCCAAACGGCTCGGCGACCGCGTCAAACGCTGGACGACTTTCAATGAACCGGGCGTGATTTCGTGGTGTGGTTATGTCAGCCGCGAACACGCGCCCGGTGAGCAAGATGAAGCCAAAGCCCGACAGGTGACACACAACTTGATGGTAGCACACGGATTGGCAGTTCAGGCCTTGCGCGGCGTAGACCCGAACCTGCAGGTTGGCATTGTCCTGAACCAATGGGGCGTAGACCCGGCCAGCGATGACCCTGCTGACATTGCCGCTGCCGAACAGGCCTGGAATGTCAGAGAAACGGCTTTTCTGCACCCCCTTTTTACCGGCCACTATCACCCGGCAATGCTCGATGCGCTGAATGGACAACTTCCCGATATTCACCCTGGCGATATGGCTTTGATTTCCCAAAGGCTCGACTTTTTGGGCATCAATTTCTACTCACGCAGCGTCGTCAGCGCAAAGCAGGGCTACCTCAAAAATATTCCTGGCTCTGAATATACCGAAATGGGCTGGGAAGTCTGCGCGCCAGCCTTGCGCCGGATGCTGGTTAAAATTCACAACGATTATCGCCTGCCTCCAATCTACATCACCGAAAACGGCGCGGCCTTCCAGGATGAATTTGCCCCCGATGGCAAGATTCATGATGAGCGCCGCATTGATTATCTGCGCCAACACTTTATCCAAACGCGGCTTGCCATGCAGGATGGCGTTGATATTCGCGGTTACTTTGTCTGGTCGCTGATGGATAATTTCGAATGGGCGCACGGTTATACCAAAAGATTTGGCTTGATTCACGTCGATTATCCTACCCAGAAGCGTACCATCAAACAAAGTGGAGAATGGTACGCAGACGTGATTCGCAATAACGCTGTCGAATAACCTGAACGCGAATATGACGAAATTGTAGTTTGGATGCATCCTTCGTAATCTGTTTTACAGGAAGTAACCATGACTTTGCCAACCAAAATTACTGTCATTGGCGCAGGCAGCGCCAGCTTTGGGGAAAACACCCTATCGGCCCTCTTGCGCTCCAAAAAATTGCGAGGCTCCTCTCTTGCGCTCGTAGACCGCAACCCACGCAGCCTCGACATCGTTTGGCGGTTGGCCGAGCGGCTGAACCGCGAGTGGGACGCCGGGTTCGCCATTAGCGGGCATACCCATCACTCCGAGGCTTTGCCAGGTTCTCATTTTGTGGTCAGCGCCATCGAAGTCGGCCCGCGCGAAGATTTGTGGAAATCCGATTTCGAGATTCCCCTCAAACATGGCGTGCGCCAGCCTTATGCCGAAAACGGCGGGCCGGGCGGCTTTGCTCATGCCGCCCGCAACGTCAGGCCAGTGCTGGAAATTGCTCGCGCCATGGAAGCAGCCTGCCCCGATGCCTGGTTCATCAACTTCACCAACCCCATGGTGCGCATCTGTGATTTAGTCCATCGCCATAGCAAAATTAAAGTGGTTGGGTTATGCCATCAGATTTATATCGGCTACGTCATGGCTGCCATTGCGCTCGCGCCCGATTTAGGGTTTGAAATTCCTGAAGGCATTGTTGGAATGCACGCCGACCCGATGCAATATGCCCTGCATGAGAGCGTCAAGCGTCAGGCCGTTGCCCGGCTCGACATCCGCGCTGCCGGAACGAACCACTTTACCTGGATTCTCTCCATCCGCGACCGGCAGACGGGCGAAGACCTGTACCCGCGCTTCCGTGAACGCTGGGCGGCGCTCTCTCCCAATTTTGAGCCGCTCACCCGCGCGGTGTATGACGCTTTTGGCCTCTTCCCCGTCCCTGGTGATACTCACCTGTGCGAATACCTGCCTTGGGTCAGTGACCCTCAAACCAAACCCTGGGAAAAATACAACATCCACCTCTACGATTGGGACCTGTTTGCCGGAATGCGTGATTTCAGCCTGAATCGGCTGGAAAGCATGGCCGATGGCGGAATGCCGGTCGATGGCCTGCTCGAAACTGACAGCGAGGGCGCGCTTGAGATGATTGAAAACATCGCCGGAGCGGGGAATCACTATCATCTTGCGGCCAATCTGCCCAACGTGGGGCAAATTGCCAATTTACCCCAAAACGCCATCGTCGAAACCCCGGTTGTAGTGGATGGGGCTGGCATTCACCCTGTTCACGTTGGCTCCCTGCCCGAACCAGTGGCAGAACTCTGCCGCCGCGAACTGCTCACCGCCCAACTGGGCATTGATGCCGCCGTAGAGGGCGACCGCCAGAAGGCGCTGCAATGCCTGTTGCTCGACCCCGTTATCCGCGATATTGAAACCGCCCGCCGAATTCTGGATGACTACCTGACCACCTACCGCGAACACCTGCCGCAGTTCTGGCAGTAATCTGCGCAACATGATGAATGATATGCGCAGGTTGTGACGATTGCTATTTGGACGCCAGGCAGCGCCGGGATATAATTTTGCGCAGAGTGTAATAGGGAATTGATTCCGCAGCCAGCCAACAGGAGCAATCTATGAAAGCCTACGTCCTCATCAACATCCGTACCGGCGAAATTAAGGACGTTGTCCGCCAGATGCGCAAAATTGAGCAAGTGCGCGAAGTGAACATGACTTTTGGCCCGTATGACGCGGTAGCGATTGTCGAAGCGAAGGGCCTGGAAGACCTGGGGAACATCCTCGCCGCCTTCATTCAGCCCATCCCTGGCGTAGAAGAAACCCTGACCTGTTTGGCCGTTGAGTCTGTCTAACGCGCCGTCGTCCTCTCGCGGAATTCATGCAGGGAAAGCGCGCTTTCCCTGCGTTTTGCTTTAATGGGGAATTTGGTACAATTTATCCTATGACCACCACCATCGTTCCCCCTGCTTATGTTACCCAATCCGAAGAACTGTACGACAAACCCCTCGACCCGCAGGTAGCGCGCCGCCTGATTGGATTCCTTACTCCCTACAAATGGCAAATGCTTCTGGCCGCCTTGCTCATGCTGGGCGCTACCATCTCCACTGTCATTGGCCCTTATCTCGTCAAAATTGCCATTGATGACGGTCTTTTGGCCGGAAATCTGGCGGCTTTGCGCAATGCTGTGCTTATCTACCTGGCGGCGGCCCTCATCCGTTGGGGATTCATTTATTATCGTGTCAACATCATGGCGCACGTCGGTCAATCGGTCATTTACGACCTGCGCAAAACCCTGTTTGCTCACCTGCAAAAACTCTCGCTCGGGTTTTATAGCCGCTACAGCGTTGGGCGCGTCATTACGCGCGTCATCAACGATGTAGAAACCCTGCGGGAGTTCGTCCTGTGGGCGGTGCTTGCCATTGCTCGCGACCTGTTCGCACTGGTCGGCATTGTGATTGCCATGTTGGCGCTGAATATCAAATTATCACTCATCACCTTTATCACCATCCCGCTCATGATTTTCGCTACGAGTCTCTACCGTCGCGCGGCTCGCGTGGCCTACCGCCGGGTGCGCGCGGCCATTTCGTGGGTGAATTCGGTGCTGGCCGAAAACATCAATGGCGTGCGCGTCGTGCAGGCTTTCAGCCGACAGTCCTATAACTATCAGCATTTTAGCGATTTTACCAACCGCTATCACCTGCAAATGGTCATTCGCGCGGCGAAAGTGGCAGCCTCGTTCTTGCCGGTTGTAGATGTGTTGGGTGCGCTGGCAACCGCCGCCGTTGTTTGGATTGGCGGGATGGCTGTGCTCGGCGAGAGCATTTCGGCAGGCGTGCTGGTGGCTTTCGTTCTCTACATTGACCGCTACTTCGACCCCATCCGCGACCTGTCGCGCCGCTTCGATACCCTTCAATCCACTATGGCGGGCGGCGAACGAATCCTGTCTCTGCTTGATACCGAAGTAGACGTAAAAGACGCTGCCGATGCTCAAAACTTGCCGCACATTCGGGGGGATGTGACTTTTGAGAATGTTTCTTTCCACTATCCCGATGACCCATCATCGCTGGTACTTCGGAATATCAACCTCTCTGTTCCGGCAGGTTCGACGGTTGCCCTGGTCGGCGAGACCGGAGCAGGCAAGACTACCCTCGTCAAACTGGTCTCGCGCTTTATGGACCCAGCCGAAGGCCGGATTCTGGTGGATGGGTTCGACCTGAAAACCGTCACCCAGCATAGCCTGCGTTCACAGATGGGCGTTGTTTTGCAAGACCCCTTCCTGTTCAATGGCACAGTTAAAGAAAATATCCTGTTTGGGCGGCTGGATGCTTCCGATGCCGAAGTGGAAGCCGCCGCAAAAGCGGTTGGCGCACATGACTTCATCATGGGGTTGCGCAACGGCTACGATACCTCGGTCGAGGAGGGTGGGGTTCTGTTGAGCGTCGGCCAACGACAGTTAATTTCCTTCGCCCGCGCTCTGCTGGCCGACCCACGCATTCTCATCCTCGATGAAGCCACCTCCAGCGTGGATACCCAAACCGAGCAAGTCATCCAGCGCGCGCTGGTCACTCTCTTTCAGGGCCGTACCAGTTTCGTCATTGCGCACCGTCTTTCGACCATTACCAACGCCGACTTAATCGTTGTTATCGAAGATGGCCGGATTGTCGAACAAGGTACACACCCGGAGTTGCTGGCAAAACAGGGCGTCTATTACGATTTATATCAGACGGGATTCCAGGAATAAAAAACATCTCGAAATGAACTTTGGGGGCCTGGTTAAAAACTCACTTCAGAGTTCTTTTATCAGGGGTAACTCCACAAAAAACATTGACCCTTGTTGTGGCGTGCTTTCAGCCCAAATTCGACCTCGCATTCGTTCCACCGCTTTCTTGACCATCGCCAGCCCGACTCCTGCCCCAGGGAACTCCGCTTCGCTATGTAAACGTTCGAACAGTTCAAAGGCTTTTTCCTGATAAGCCGTGTTAAATCCGGCGCCGTTGTCGCTCACCCATAGGCAAAGATGGGTTTCATTTTCTTTCGCGCCTATCTCAATTCGCGCGGGAGAGCGGTTTCGGGTAAATTTGAGGGCATTATCAATCAGATGGACCAAAATCTGGCGCAGGCTTTCATAGTCTGAAGTGACCTCCGTCACTGCAATTCGCAACTCCACCTGTATCTCCCGGCTGCGAACCTCCATCTCAAATTTGTCGAGGGTTTCCTTCACCATACTCTCAAAGGGCAGGCGGCGCAGGTGAATGGCCTGTCTGTCCAGGCGTGCATATGCCAGCAAGCCCTCGATGAGTTGCGCCATATCAGCGCTGCTTTTAACGATGTTTTGCAGCATCTGCCTGGAATCTTCGTCGATGTAGAGAGCTTTCGTCTCCAGCAAGATACGGCTATATGCCGTGATATTACGCAGAGGGGCTTTCAAATTATGAGAAACGGAATAGGTAAACGCCTGTAATTCCTTGTTGGCCGTTTGCAGTTTGGCGGTACGTTCCTGCACCCGCTTTTCCAGCTCTTTATTCAGGCGAATAATTTCTATCTCTGCTTGTTTACGTTCATCAATATCACGACCGGTAGCCGTGATGGCAATCACTTTGCCATTTTCATCCAGCACGGATTTGTCGGCCCAGGCGAACCAGCGCCAGCCGCGCACCGTTAGAGCGCGTTGTTCGATGTAACAGGCATAAGGTGGTCGGAACAGGTCTTGCATTGCATCGCGGGTGGCTTGCTGGTCTTCAGGGTGGACGAGCGGCAGGAAGGTGGTTCCCAGCAGTTCTTTTTCAGATTTTCCAAACGTGACGCAATAAGAAGGGCTGACGAACAGAAATCGGCCTTCCGGGTCCACTTTTACAATCAGGTCGGTTTGATTTTCAATGAGCAGGCGGTAGCGGCTTTCGCTTTCCTGCAATAAGTGCGCTGAAAGGTTGTGCTGCAAGTGGATAAAAAAGACGATTGCCATCACCGAGACGACCACCTGGAAAACCTGGTTATAAGGCAACAGCCAGTCTATCTGAAGCAGAAACCCCAGTGTTTGGACCATGCCGGTCACGAACAGCCCCCCCAGCCAATAGACACTGTTTTGCCCAATGGCAAAAAAAATTTTGTAATGAATGACCCCAAGCAGTGTGACCGCCGCCAGAATTAAGAATTGTGATACGAGCATGAAAATCACCGCTGCGCGCGGTGAAATGGCAAAATACAAGCCGGTCAGAATGACCAAAATCAGAACCCCGCCCATCATCGACTTGATGGGGTAAACCGGACGCAAGACATACACCCCGCCGGTCACAATAATGAGCATGCCTTCCACTGCCAGCAGATAATATAGATATTCCCAGGCCGGGTGGCTGGTTTTGGCCAACAAGAGCCCGGCGGCAGGCGAAAGGGCATAAAGCAGCCAGCCACAACCAACCCACAGGTAGACTTTCCTGTCCTGGTGAAAGAACAGGTCAATCATCACAATCAACCCCACCAGGCGAACCAGCATTAATGTGACCATCGAAAATTGCAATGCGCCCATATCTGCCTGCTCCGAAGCCTTTCTCATTTCAGGTTTATTGTACAGCCAAACCATGCACAGGTATAATCTTGAGCGGAGAACTTTTATGGACATTACCCTTGCTTTAGGCGGCGGCGGGGCGCGCGGCGCGGCGCACCTGGGCGTGTTGCGCGTCCTCGAACAGGAAGGATTTCGCATTCGCGCAGTCGCTGGGACGAGTATTGGCGCGATTGTGGGCGCATTATATGCGCGTTTGGGAAGCGCGGCAGAAGTGACCCGTGTGATTCAATTGGTTGACCAGTCCAAGCTCTATGGGTGGCCGTTGGCGGATGGCCCTGGCTTGTTGGGCGTGCGCGGCGTGCTTGACTTTCTGCGCCAGCATCTGGGAGAAGACACCTTCGACAAACTGCCCATCCCTTGCGCGGCAGTGGCTGTCGACCTGAACAGCAATCGTGAAATTGTTCTGCAGCAAGGCCGCGTAGTCGATGCCGTCATGGGCTCCATTGCTGTTCCTGGCTTGTTTCCTCCCAAAAAATACCATGAATACACATTGATTGACGGCGGCACGCTCGACCCCGTTCCCGTGCGAGCCGCGCGCGCCCTGTTGCCCGGCCTGCCGGTGGTGGCTGTTTCGCTCATGGCCCCGCTCGATGCGCCCAAAACCCCGCTCAATGTGCCGCTGCCCGTGCCAGAACCGCTCGCCCAGCACATTGCCCGCCTGCACATTACCCAGGCGGTGCGGATTTTTGTGGATGCCGTTGACATCGGCCAGCGCCAGATGACCGAACTGCGCCTGCAACTCGACCGCCCCGAAGTCCTGATTCGCCCCAATGTAACGGATATCAACCTTCTCGACCGGGTGGACATTCCCGAAATTGCCCGGCGCGGCGAAGAGGCAACCCGCAAGAGTCTGCCTGCCTTGCGGCGCGCCGTTTCCTGGCAGGCGCGTACCTGGCGGGCGGTTCGGCGGGCGGTTGGCGGTGGCGCGTAACTTACGTTTTGCCTGGGTCGTTTTGCCCTACCTGGCGGTTGCCTTTGGGATGCTGATTTTGCGAAGCGCCTGGGGCGCCTTAATTGGATTTCATCTGACCCTGCTCCTGCCCCTGCTCCTGAACAGGAGACGCGCCTGGCTGCTGCTTGCTCCTGTTTCCTCGCGCGTTCTCCTGCCCTTGGCGCTTTCCGGTCTTGTGGCCGGGTTTGGGCTTTGGTTCGCCTGGCCGCTGACAGGAATCCCCGCCGACTACCCCCTCCGGGTCGAGTTGCTCGGTTTACGCCAGGACACCTGGCTGCCTTTTATGGCCTACTTCATTCTGGTCAATCCTTTTCTAGAAGAAATCTACTGGCGCGGCATTCTTGGCTCCGATTCGCCCCTGCCCCAGCCAGTAGATTTTCTTTTCGCCGGGTATCATCTCATCATTCTGGCTTTGTTTGTCTTGCCCTTGTGGGGATGCATCGGGTTTTTCGTTCTGGCTGGGGCAGGCTGGTTGTGGCGGCAGATTTCGCGCTGCGCAAAAAGCCTGCTGCCCACCACCCTCTTTCATGCGCTGGCAGATGCTTCAATTTTACTGGTGCTATATTTGAAAGCAATTTAAAAATGGCGACAGCCACTTCTAAAGAGACTGTCACCATTGGGTTAATCTATGAGTGCTGCGTAAGCCAGGTTTTCGAACAGTTCAGGCGCGCGCCAGAAGCCGGGCATGGTTTGCGCCAGAAAGATGCCCACCAGCTCCTCTTGCGGGTCCACCCAAAAGCGCGTTCCGGCTGCCCCGCCCCAGCCAAAGTTCCCCAGCGAACCGCGCCGGTTGCCCTGCGATAAATCTGTCAGCACAGCCACGCCCAATCCCATGCTGAAGCCCAAATCGGTGGCGATTTCACCGGGCGGAAAAGGCAGGTGAGGAGTGGTTAACACCTCGAAGGTTTTGCGGCTGAGTAAGCGGCGTCCTTTGAACTCGCCACGCTGAAGAAGCATTTGGGCAAAGTTCAGGTAGTCGGAGGCGGTGGAGAGCAAGCCGCCTCCGCCCGAAGGTACAGGCGGCCTGACCGTGCGGTCAAAATCCATTTCTCTGGAGGGGCGCAGCACGCCATTGGGTTGGGGCGCATACATTGTCACCAGCCGCCCCACTTTTTCATGCGGAACCCAAAATCCGGTATCGAACATCTCCAGCGGGGCAAAAATTCGTTCCTGGAAGAAAACATCAAGCGGTTGGCCAGAAACCAGCTCGATAAGATAGCCCACGACATCGTGCGCCATGCTATACCAGAACTTTTCTCCAGGCTGGTTAACCAGCGGAAGCTGGCACAACCGCTCAATAAATTCGGCTCCGGTTTTGCTCTCAAACAGTTCCGCTTTTTGGTAAAGCCTGTCCACCGGGTGTTCGGTCTCAAAGCCGTAACTCAACCCGGCGGAATGGGTCAGCAGGTGACGGATGGTGATGGGACGTTCCAGGTCGGTTGTGTAGATATCGCCGCCGCGCGCGCCTGCAAAGACCTTCACCCGGGCAAATTCGGGTATCCAGTTCGAGATGGGGTCGTCCAGGAGGAAGCAGCCTTCCTCCATCAGCATTAGCGCGGCAGTCACGGTGATAGGCTTGGTCATTGAGTAGATGCGGAAAATGCCATCAACGGGCATTGGGCGCTGGTTCTCAATGTCCATCCAGCCAGTTGCGGCACAGTGGAAGACCTGCCCGCGCCGGGCGAGCAGGGTCAGGGTTCCGGCCAGGTCACCCCTTTCAACATAGTGTTGCATGGTTTGATGGATGCGCTTCAACCGTTCGGAGCAGAAACCAACTTTTTCGGGCGATGTTGTTTGCATCATGTTCCTTTGACTCTGTTCATATGGATGGATGAGATGCTCTCCGAAAACCATTCCTGCGGAATTTTACTCCACAATCACCCAATCGCCTGCGCTTCGGCCAAACACTTCGGGGCTATACATTTCCTCGGCTTTGGCGGGCGGGGCAATGAACGTGCCGGGCGTGGTGGCGCGTGCAATGTAACTGTACTGATACATGCCATCCCACAGCAGGGAGGCAAAGGCCTCGGCGCGGCTGTCGCGCATGTTCTGATGCTCGTACCAGGGCCCCCACCACCACCAGCCATATCGGATGGTCGTATCGTTGGGGTCTTGCGGCACGCTGCCCGAAACAGCCAGGGACGGGTTGATAATTTCCAGCCCCGCCGGGAGCGGGTCTACCAGCGCGACGTGATAGCGGCGATTGTCAGCCACCATCGTCAGTTTGACGCGTACCCGCGCCCCGGCTTTGATATGCCAGCGGCCTTCGGAATCGCGGTACACATCATCGGGGTTATCCACTGCTTCGTAGGAGCGCGTGACTACGAAGCCCATATCAAGCGCGTCCAGTTGCAGGTCGCCGGGGGCGTAGCGCAGGCCCAGCCGGTAATAGAGCCGCCCAGGACCTTCTTTGCTCAAAATCAGGTTTTCCGTTCCTCCGCCCAGCGCGGTCTGGTTCAGGACGAAATCCATCGGAATCGACAGTTCATGTTGTTCAGTGGTTCGCCCGCGAAATTCGCCGCTTCCGGCATAGGTCTCGCCGAGCCAGATTTTCGCCACAAAATCGGGCGTTTGCGTTTCATAGGTGTTGAAATAGCGGTCGAGCGAGAGCAGGACGAAGACGTTTTCCTGCGTATTGCCCCAGCGTCCGCGCGTGCGGTGCGCCAGCAGGCCGTTAACTACCTTTGGAATCAGGTCATTTTGCGGGTTGTCACTCATCAGCGCATCCAGCAGAATGGCATCGGTGCGGCGGTTGGAAGAGAGCAGCAGGTAAGTCTGGTCATCGTAATCGGTGGTGAAGTTGGCCGCGCCAGCGGTTTCGACCACGCGATTCCCCACAAAGCGGCGAATCTCATCCCGTTGGGCGGCATCTTCAATGACCGGCCATAGCCAGCCGATGGCATCTGTCCGCAGGTTCTCCAGCCCGGCATCGCGCAGCAATTTTTCGGCTTTGACCGAATCGCGGTCGCCGTTCAGGCTGCGGACGTACAGGGCATAGGCGCTCAGCGTGCGGCGGGTGTCTTCACTGTACCACTCCGGGTAGCGCCCCTCAATGTTCCACAGGTAGGCCAGGGCGCGGTCGAGCATCTCCGGTGGCACATCGAACCCTTTTTGTTGGGCGCGCAGCAAGGCGTGGGTGACGTGAATGGTGTGGAAGGGGATGGATTCGAAGCCGCGCTGCCAGTAGGGGAAGCCGCCATCGTCATTTTGCATGCCCTGCAGTTTTTCGATGTCGCGGCGCAGAGCCGCTTCCATTTCGGCGGGTTCTGGCAGTTCCTCGGCCTGGAAGGCGGTCAGCACATCGCGCAGGGCCGCCACCGACAGAATGCGCGAGGCCAATTGCTCGGAACACTCGAAGGGGTAGGTTTGCAGGTACAAAACGGCATCCGTCAGGGCTGAGAGCGCCGTGGAGGAGGTCGAAATTTCCAGCCCGCCATACTGCGGAAAGACGCCGGTCGGCTGTTGTACTGGCTGGGCAACCGCGCCCTGCTCCAGCACGCCATAAGTGGCGAAGGCCTCGCTGGTGGCCGGGGTATAAACCGGCAATTCGATGACTGCAGCGTCGCTGTACTCTCCTGAAACCGCCGCCACCTGAATTTTGGCCGTCCCTGCCATGATTGTGCTGGCCGGGAAGCGCACCTCCACCCGGTCATTGGCTGGTACGTTCACCCGCAACCCTGCCTGCGCCAATTGCAGATTCGCAGCGCGAACGGCCACTTCTACCGTCATTGGCAGGTCGGTCTGGTTTTGCAGCACGACCGGCAGTTCGAATTTGTCACCGAAGTTCAGGAAGCGCGGCGCGGAGGGGCGCGCCATGAGCGGCAGGCGGGCGGTGAGATTGGCCTCGCCAACGCCGAATTTCTTGCCGCTGCTATCAACGGCCACCACCATAATCCGGTAGCGGGTGAGATTATCGGGCAGTTTGATGGTGACGCGCGCCCGACCTGAGAAATCGGTGCGCACCGAGGGCGAGAAGTTCGCCAGCGGGTTGAAATCCACCCGGATGCGGATAGGCTCATCTGCGCTTTTTGCCGGGGCGTCCATGCTCATTTCGACCAGCGCGGTGGCTTGCGGCGCGGGCGCGCCCGCTGCCATTTCAGGCACAGCGCTGCGGGAAAGGGTCTCCTGTGCGGCTCTCTGCGCTGCCTGCGTCAGAGAAAGCGGGTCCACCAGCACAACGCTGGCGCGGGCATAGTAGGAGGAAAGATTTGCGCTTCGCTCGGTGTAGAACACAGCCAGCGGGTCGGCCAACTGATAGTCGCTCAGCGCCAGCACGGCTTCATCCACCACCACCACCGCCAGTTCCGCGTCCGCAACCGGCAAGCCCTCGGCATCTTTGAGCATCAGGTCGAGGCTGGTCTGCCCGCCGGGTTCGAGTTTGTCCTGTTCGGGGGTCACTTCCAGCGACAGGGTGCGCTGTGCAGGCGGGATTTTCAGGTTGAGCGTTCCGGTGGCGTAAGCCGGGCGGGGCGGGAGGCCGGTCAATATCTCGCCTTTGTCATCCGCGCGCGGCGCTTCGCCCACCAAATCCACCTGGATTTGCAGGTTGGGGATGTGTTCCTCGCGGATGGGAATTTGCAGGGTGGCCGTGCCATCTGTAATCGTAAAACGCTGGGTGTAGAGCGTGCCGCTGCGGCTGACGGTCAGCAGGCCCTCGGCGGGGTTGAAGGGCGATTGCACCAGGATTTGGGCTGTTTCTCCGGGTTGGTAGATTTCCTTATCGGGGATGAGCGTAACTTCTTCCTGCTCCACTTTGCGGGCAGGCGGGCGCTGTCCGCCGCTGACCCAGCGCGTGATGCTGGACTGGTTGCGGCGTCCCAAAGTGTCCGTCACGGTGGCGGTGATTTCGTAACTGCCGCCGATGTTGGTCTCAAAGGTACAGGTCAGCGGCTCAAGAGCCGAGTTTAGAGCGCAGGTTTGCGGGTCGGTTTGCTCTTCGCGCCATTCGCCGTCGCGGAATTTCCATTCCATGCGGGCGGCTCTCACCTCCACCGGACGGCCGGGGATGGGGTTGCCGTCCAGGTCGGTGACGATGAAATCCACCTTCAACGGCGTGCCGCGCGAGACGAAGTAGCGCTCACTACGCAGGCCGATATACAGGTTGGAAGGATGAACCAGCAGCGAAGTGGCGCTGGCCCAGGCCTGGCGGTTCACGTCCATCACAGTCGCTTCGGCAGTCACACTCAAGGGGCGGATGGGGCGAGCCGGGTCGAGTCCTGCCTGGTCGGGCTGACCTTTCTGCGCAAAGTCCAGCTTCAAGTAGTGCTGACCGCTCGCATCGGTCTTGCCGGTAAAAGTTTCGGTCGTCGTCTCTCCTTCGCCGGGGAGTTGCTCACCATAGATGCGCCACCACGGAATCCACTCGCCGAAGGTGAAATCGGGCCAGTTGGGCGGCGCGTACTGGCCGGGCGAAGTTGTCACCAGCCAGGTGACTTCGGCATTGGGCAATGGGCCGCCCGCGTAATATCTGGCTTCCACCGCCACGATGGCCGAATCACCCACAAAGTAGGGGCCGGTTGTTTCATTGCGAGATTTCACTTCAAATTCGGGACGGCGGAATTCCTGAATTTGGAAGGAATGCCCGTAACTTGACCCGTCCATTCCCAGCGGGGCGTTCAAATAGATGGTCGCGTACCCCAGGTTGACCTGTTCGGGGAGGGTAAACGTCAGGTCAAAGCCGCCCAGGGCATTCACCGCGGCCTGCCCGTTCAGCAGTTCGTTGCCCGTCGAGTCGGTCACCTGATAAGTGAGATTGCCCATCCCGCCCGGCAGACCAATATCCCCGTTTTTCCCACCGCCAACATAGCGAATCCAGCCTTTGAGATGGACTTCTTCGCCGGGGCGATACATGGCGCGGTCGTCAAATACATACCAGCGCAAACTGTCGCGGGTGGCGACTGGCTGCCAGGAGCCGTCTCCCCACTGGTAGGTGGATTGTGGCAGCAGGGCGGTGTCCTCTCCCAGCCGGGCAGTGAGATAGGCCGCCCCGGTGGGAATGTCGAAGCGCGCGATTCCATCCGGCCCGGTGCGATATTCCTGCGTTCCGGCAGAAATGGTGACATTCGGCAGCGGCGCGCCGGTTTGCAAATCGGTCGCCCAGGCGGTCATCTGTTCCTGGTCGTGGAAGGCATCCAGCCCAATTTGCGTCACCTGCACCCACGCATGAATGGTCTGCGACTGCCGCCGCCAAGGGTCCAGTTCAATCAGCGGCTTGGGCGGCTCCACCACCACCACGAACTGCCCATAGCCGTTTTTGGTGTAAGGACTCAGGTCAATATCCACCTGTGTCAGCGTATCATCGGGAATAGACAGTCTCAAGTTCTGGTCTGCCACCAGCGTTCCGGGGATGGAGGGCGGGTTTTCGCGCTGCCACTCGCGCAGGTAGGTTTTGAAAGCTGGCCAATCGTCAGGTTGAACGGCATAAATGCGCGCCCGCAGGCGATTGTAGTTGATGGCGTACACCGAAAAAACTGGCCTGGCTGAGGAAGGGCTTTGCCCTGAACCTGTCGAAGGGTCGAGCGTGACGAAAATTTGCCCCGGCCCGGCCAGCACCGGCTCGGCTTTATCCACCCGGAAGGTCAGTCGGCGCTCCTGTCCCAATTCCTGCCCAAATTCGTCCCGAATTTTTCCGCTCACTGTCACCGTATAAGTCGTCTGTCCACTGGTTTGGCCGCTGATGTTGAGCGTGTTGCCAATCACATTGACGGTTGCGCCGGGAATTTCCGGCTCAACTTTGAGCATATCTTCGGTATAAGCCGCCGCGTCCAGCGGGTTATTGAAGCGGATGTAAAACGGCGTAAGCGGCGGGCATTTGCCGTCATACCACGAACAGTCGTATTCTTCAATGCGCAGTGGCGCGTAAGTGGAAAAACTGTACGACTGCGCCTCGCGCGTCACCAGCGGCCCTTCAGCGGAGGGCGCGCCAGCCCGCACTGTCACCGTCACGCGCGCATCGGCGGGCAGGGGTTCGAGGGCTTTGAAGGCCAGCCAGCGCCCTTCGACGTGGCGCGGGATGCTATCCTGCGCTCCTTCAATTTCGTCATCGCTCGCCAGGCGCACCGTCACATCGCGCCCGTCCGCTTCCACCGAAATAAACGGCAGCATGGCCGCCGGGTCAATTCTCTGGTCAAAGGCAATCACAAAAAGCGGGTCGAGCGGTTGGGGCGCGTCATATGGATAAGTCGCTGCCACTTTGGGCGGCGGCGTGGTAAATGTCCAGGTCACGGCCTCGGTCAGGGCATTCCCGCTGATAGATTTTGCTCCGGCTGGCACGGTTACGCGGTATTCAGTGGCCTTGGGCAGGCGGTCAATTTGACTGGAATCGTACTCGAACGTCAGAGTCTTCGTCCCCAGCCAGCGCCAGGTGCCGGGCAGAGATGGTTCGAGAATGACCGGAACATCCTGCAGGGCCAGGTCGCTCAATGTGCCGAGCGGCACCATCGGCTGGTTGAAGGTGATGGAAATAAACGGTGCGATGGGGATTTCGCCCTCCGGCGCGTAGCGCAGCACTTTGAGCGGCCCCGTCTCGCTTCCGGTCACGGGCGGGGCTTCTGTTTCGAGAGGAGGGAACGCATCCCGAACAGTTTCGCCCGGGCGCGGCGGAGGCAGCAACTCGGCTGGCAGTTTGAACTCCACCTGCTGCGCGGAATCCGCTTCCAGCCCGGGCAGGCGCGCCAAAATGCGGGCAATTTCTTCTTCCGAAAGCGGCTCACCAGTCGCCTGCGGCAGCCGTTTTGCCTGCTCCGGTTGAGATTGTCCTTCACTCAAGAGAATATTCATCTTCATCTCGTCTCCCTGCGCGCTGAGCGTTTCATTAGATTGGGAAGTCACCGCGCCTTGCGCAGGAATCGTCGCTTCTGGGCCGGGCGTCCAAAGCAAATCTGGCGCAAAGCGGTTGACCAGCAGGGCCAGCCCGCCCAGGCAAACAATGGCAAAAATTCCGATGAGCGCGACGGCCCATCTTTTGCGGATACGCGATTTGCGTTCGGCAGTCATGGCAAGTTCTCCTCTCCAATCCCAGACGCTGCAACGGTCAACCCGGTTCCATGCGCGAGCATTTGGAACCTTCCTGGCAGATGTTAAGATTATACGGCAAAAAAAGCAGGTGACGGTCCGTTGGGGAATGACCGTCACCTGTCTATGAGCAGAAATGACCAGAAAGGCGGATTAAAACCCACTAATGGTCAACCAGCGATTGCCAGGCAGGGCAAAGACGCCCGCCACGACCAGCAATATCGAGACCAGAACAGCGACCAGACCGTTGCGGTAGCGGGTCTGGTCATCGCGTTGTTTCCACATCTCGGGCAGGTGCGCCACAGTGACGGCGACCAGCATCACCGCCAGGTGCTCCCAGCGATGGCGCAGCGTAAAACCACCCTGGATGGCGAGACCGCTCCAGACAAAAAAGGCGGTTCCCAGCAAGAATTGGGTATCCATCAGGCCGCCAAACGCTGCGGTCAGCCCGCGCGCGACCCGGTCGTAGGGTTGTTTTTGGATGAGTGCCAGCCCAAATTTGAAGAGAATTGCCAGAGCCACCAGCACGATGACCCAGCGCAGAATAGAATGGAGGGTGAGCAAAATGGTCATAGAGAGTCTCCTTACCAGGTTTTCTTTTCGGCTTCCCAGGCGCGCACGCGCTCAAATAGCTCGGGCAACGGGCGCAAATCGGCAATTGGGACGGAGTAATTTTTGGTTTGGGTCTTGCTATATTGAAAGACGCGGCTGCCGGCATAGATGGTGCTGGCTTTGCGGCGAAATTCCTCGCGCGCCATGTAGCCTGTCAGCCAGATGTCCATGCCATAAATCCAGATGTTGCCCCACTCATGCGGTTGGATGATGTAGATTTCGCCTTTTTGGGGGCTGTGGATTCCCACTCTCGCTTCGGGAATCGAATCGATGTGGATGTAGGCCAGGCTGTAATAGCTTTTTTCGGCAAGGACGCGCTTGAGCGGGGCGAGGCTCAGGCTCTCGGTAATGAAGTTGCGTTCGGCATCCTGTCCGCCGATTTCCACCCGCAGGGGGGTGGCGCATTCGCTCTTGAGCGCCAGTTTGCCAAGCGGCGCCCAAACCTGGGGCCGCGACCAATCGGCGCGTAACGGATGAATGAGATAAATGCGCTGACCGGCTTGCACCGCCTTTTGGATGTCATTGGATGAGTTGGTGGTCAGGCCAAGCAGGAAGGCAAACAGGTACAAGTCCTGGTCGGTGTGGTTGGCGGCTTCAAACTGGTCTTCTGGAATCAGGGCTGGGGCGCGCAAAGTCAGGCTGGGGTTGCGGCGCATGGAGGTAATTTGATTGCGCTTGGAAATGATAAAGGTTTTCAGGTCGCAGCGATGGTTGCCGAGCGAAACATCGTAGCGGTCGGGTTCGGTGAAGGGCGTTGCGCCTTTCACGTCGAAAGGCACTTTTTGTTCTCCCAAATAGCGGCGAAAGGCCAGTTCCACCGCCACGCCGCCCACGATGCGGCGCAGGCGTGAATAAAGCGACCCGCCCATGCGGTTGTAGGTGTATGGCAGAGAACGCGTGGCGTAACGGATGCCGCTTTCGGTCAGGTCGGGGGTGTACGGCAATTTGATAAAGTCGGGAGAGGAAATCATGGCGCGTCCAGTAATCAGTCATCAGTGGTCGGTATCGTTACTCATTTCTGAACTGCAAGCAATAGTGATGGAAGGTGTTGCTCACCCAGGCGCTGCCCAGGCCAAAGGGCGCCAGGCGTTGGTTATCTTGCAGCCAGAGCCTTTCGTCTTTCAGGGTATAAACCCTGCCCAACTCGCGCGCGATATCCCACGCCAATGGATAGATTTTACCGCCCTTTTTTACATTTTTGACAATAATGGTCAGGTATGCTTTGCTTTGCAGGAGCGGTTTCAATCCGCTGTAAATGCTCACCAGCAATTCCAGGAAGGTTTCGTAGTTGTGGATGTTGCCCAAATCGCGTGGATGGTCGGAGTACACCACGTCCAATCCGTCGGTTTCGCGCCTTTTTTTCTGGTTTTCTGCGCCCCTGGCGTGCAGCATGTCCCAATAGGGAGGAGATGTGAGGACATACTCCACTTTGGGAAGGCCATATTCGACGGCTTGGGCCGCATCCCCGGTGATGACTTCGGCCACGCATCTGCCGTTTGACTGACCGCTGGCGGCTGTGGCTGAATCCTGTGTCGCCGCCAGAGCGGCTTTTTCCTGGCTGATAATTTGCCGCGCAATTTCGGCGTAGCGCGGATTCAACTCAATGCCGTAGGAGTTGCGCCCGGCCCGCAGCGCGGCTACCAGGGTCGAGCCGGTTCCGCACATTGGGTCAAGCACCGTCTGGCCTTTTTTGGTGAAGAATTCGATAAATTCCTGGGCCATGGTTTCGGGAAATTTGGCGGGGTGCGCCAGCACGTTCTTTTTGCGCGGCGGCGGGTTGTGGATGAACCACGATTTTTGGAATTTGAGCCAGGTCTTGGGGTCGAGGTCGTTAAGTTTGTTTTTCAAGGGGCAGGGTTCCGGGTATCAGGTATCAGGTAGGTGTCAGGTGGGCAATTGTAATTACTAATTTCTAATTCGCAATTCGCTACGGCGCAACCCTCGGTGTTCGGGATGGCGTGGGGGTGCGACTGGGGGTGGCGGTGGGGGTGGGAGAAACGTAAGAGACGGCGTTGATGCGCAAATCGGAAAAGGAGATGTTCAGGCCGATTTCGCTGCGGATGCTGGCAAAGTAGCCGACGCTGCCGCTGCGAAAAACCTGGTCGAAGACGGTGAACTGATAGCGGTCGTTAAGGAAGAAGCGCATTTCGGTTCCGGCGGTCCAAACGCCGAGTTTCACCTGGGAGGGCGCGCCGATGGGCAGGTCGCCGCTCGTTTCCCAATTGGAAAGCGGGTAGACTTCGCCGCCGCGCACGCGCTCGGCGCGCATTTGCCCATCGCAGGTCAGGGTGAAGCGGTAGGCGTAGGCTTCGGTGGCGGCGCGAAAGTACATGCCGTAGGTATCGGGTGGGGCGCAGCGGTGCAGGTTGAGGCGCGTTTCGGCGTAGAAGTCGGTCAGGACGAGGCCAGCGCGCAGAGTGGTGAGCGCGGCAGGGGCGGCGTTGGCCGAGAGGGTCAGACGGTTGCCAATGAGCAGGACGTTGTTGCTGCCCTGGCTTTCGGTGCGGGCGTTGGTCCAGTGGAGAGGGTCGGAGAAGTCGTCGGTGTAGAGGGATGTTCCCATGCCGGGGAATGGCTCGAGGGTGGGGCTGGGCTGGAAGGTGGGGAAAGGGGTGTGCGTGGCGGTGGGCGGGAACCAGAGAATCGTTTCGGTGGGGGCCGGGGTGGGGGAAAGGGTGGCAGTTTCCAGCGGGGAGACGTTTTTGCCTGGGCTGCAGGCGGTGATTGAGGGCAAGAGCAGGCCGAGGGCCAGCCACCAGAGTCGGTTGGTCAATTTTTTCCAGATTAAATTTTCTGGACACAGATGGCGCAGATTACACGGAATCTCACGGATTTTTCTAAAAAAAACCGCATATATCCATCGAATCCGTGAAATCCGCATACGGGTTTGAAGGCAGGGTTTCACGGGCAGGATTGTACCCGAAAATGCCGTTGGTGAGTTTCATCGTCTTTTTTGGTGGCGATTCGCAGATACGCGGGGCGGGCAGGTATTGTACAATTGGATTACCTATACTTTCAAAAGGAGAAGATTATGCCCGATAAAGCCGTCCTCGTCACCGGAGCGTGTGGTGAGATTGGTCAGGCACTGGTTCAAAGTTTGGGAAGGAAGGGAGGTTTCAGGATTGTCACGACAGATTTGGCGCCGCTCCCTGATTCATTGAAGGATTTCTCGGCGGAACATTTGCAAGGCGACCTGGTGTACCGCGTGAAGCAATTTTATGACTACAATTTTGATATTATTTTCCACCTGGCGGCGTCGCTTTCCTCGAAGGCGGAGGTTGCAACTGAGGAAGCACACCGCATTAACGTGGAAGGGACGATGCAATTGCTGATGCTGGCGGCTTATAAATCGGAAAAGCGCGGCAAGGCGGTCAAGTTTTTGTTTCCGAGTTCGATTGCGGCGTTTGGGTTCGATAATTTGGAGGCCAAGCGTAAGGCCGGGCGGGTTAAGGAGGATGAGCATAATCATCCGCACACGATGTATGGAGCGAACAAGTTGTATTGCGAAAAATTGGGCGAGTATTATGGCAATTATTATGGTCAGCGTCACCTGGACTCTAACCCGCCGGTGATGCTCGATTTTCGCGCCATTCGTTTCCCTGGTCTGATTAGCGCTTTTACCCTGCCAAGCGGCGGCACGAGCGATTATGGCCCAGAGATGTTGCACGCGGCGGCGCAGGGTCTTTCGTATTCGTGTTTTGTGCGCGAGGATACGAAGATTTCGTTTATGGCAATGCCAGATGCGATTAAGGCGCTGTTGATGTTGACCGAAGTGCCGCGTGAGTATCTGACCCGTCAGGTGTATAACGTTACGGCGTTTAGCCTGACGGCTGGCGAGTTTCGCAGGCGAGCCGATAACGCTTTTCCTGGCACGCGGATTGTGTTTCACCCGAACCCACGCCGCCAGGGGATTGTGGACTCGTGGCCGGAAGATATGGATGATTCGGCGGCGCGCAAAGATTGGGGCTGGCAGCCAGATTATGATATTGACCGCTTTTTTGACGATTATTTCCTGCCGGAAATTCGCAAGCGGTATGCGGTAAGGCCAAGTTTGCGTACGCAGGAGTAAGACGGTAGATTGAAGATGGACCGTGAAGCAGACCTCCGAAGTCTCTGAAACTTCGGAGGTCTGCTTTAGCGCCTGCTGTTTTTCGTCTGGTCACGGCTTCTCCAGCCCATGCGCCTCGAGCAAGGGGACGTTTTCCAGCAGCACGGCGGTTGGGCCATCGGCGACGATGCGGCCTTCGTCCATGATGACCATGCGCGGGAAGATTTCGCGCGCCAGGGCCAGGTCGTGGGTTGAGACGAGCATGGTGATTTCGAGCTCTTTGAGGAGATTAATCAGCGTGCGGCGGGCGCGTGGGTCGAGCCCGGCGCTGGGTTCATCGAGTACCAGCAGTTGCGGGTTCATTGACAGGACGGTGGCAATGGCGATACGCTTTTTTTCGCCGACGCTCAGGTGATGCGACAGGCGGTCACGGTAGGCGCTCATTCGCACTCGCGCCAGGGCGGTTTCAACCCGTTCGCGGACTTCGGCTTCGGAGTAGCCCATGTGCAGCGGACCGAACGCCACATCCTCGAACACAGTGGGCGAAAACAACTGGTCATCTGGATTTTGGAAGACCAGCCCAACAGCGGCCCGGATTTGGGGCAGGTTTTTCTCGTTTACAGGCAGCCCGGCCACGCTGACGCCGCCCTTCCCGCCCAGGATGCCGTTCAGGTGCAGCATCAGGGTGCTTTTTCCGGCGCCATTGGGGCCGACCAGGGCAACCTTATCGCCTTTGCAGAGCGAAAGGTTGACCCCCTGCAGGGCAGTATGGCCGTCGGGATACGAAAAATGCAAGTCATTGACCTGTAACACATCGCAGGCGTAGTCTGGAATAGTCGGGGGATGCGTGGGGTGGGTGACGGGCATTCAGCCAATCCTTCCAATCAGTTGCAGGAATAACAGCGCCAGGATGCTGGCAGTCAAAACCAGCCAATCGTGGCGGCGCATGAGGTGAGCCCGCAGAGTGCGCATTTGGCCGGTGTAGCCGCGTGACAGCATGGCGTTGTAGATGCGGTCGGAACGTTCGTAACTGCGCAGGAAGAGTTGCCCGGCCATGTGACCGGCAATTTTTGCCCGCCAAAAGACCGAGCGTCCGCTTTTTTGGCCGGGAAGCGCCGCCGAGCGCGAGTCGCGGGCGCGCAAGAGGCGCAGGACTTCGTCGGTCAGCACGAAGAGGTAGCGGTAAAGAAAGGCGATGATGGTGGTCAGCACTGCCGGGACACGCAAATGCTCGAAGGCATGAATCAGGTCGGGGAACTGGGTGACGGCGACCAGCAGGATTCCGGCCTGAACCGAGAGCCAGGTGCGTAGCAGGATACTGCCGAAGCGAATTAAGCCGGTATCGGTCGGAACCAGGTCGATGCCGCCCACTGTCCATTGGGCCAGCGGCTGCCCGGAGGGGGCGAAAATGGCCGAAACCGCTACCAGCATGAAAGGCAGGGCGATGAAGGAGCGCCGGAAGGTGAAATCGACTCCCAGGTTCGATGCGGAATTTGCCAGCAGCAGGAAAATCCATCCTAATCCAAAGGCGGCCCAGGCGCCATCGGGCAGCAGGGCGTTGGAAAGAATAAAAGCGACCGTTACCAAGACTTTTACGCGTGGGTCGAGGCGGTGCAGGGGACTTTCAGCGGCATAGTAACGGTCAAAGGCGTCTGCGTGCATGGGGCAACGGATGTCTGCGCAAGCGGATAAACAGAACGGACAACGGATGAAGCGAAGAAACAGATTCCGTCACGCATTCTGCTTCTTCAACATTCCGCCTATGACTACCATCACTCCCAAAACCACCAGCGCGCCGATGATGCCCGCGATGATGGTGGAGAGTGGCGTCTCGCCGAGGAAGGGGATGGTGTAATCGGGCAGAATCGTATAGGGAGCGCTTTGCCCAAACTGGAGAAAGCCTATATCCTCGGCCACGCGCTCCAGGCCATCGGGGTCGCCTGAGGCAAGCGGCGAGAGCAGCACGGCGATGAGCGAGACGAGGACTCCGGCCATAATCCAGCCGCGCCCGCCTTTTTTGGCCACCTTTTCGGCTTCGAGCAGGTCGGGACGGGCCTGCATGATGAACGCCAGCGCAGCAACGGTAATCAGTGCTTCGCCAATGCCTATCAGAATGTGCACGCTCAACATGGCTGGGATGACCACTTGCAGGCTGGAGGTACCGCTTAGCCACAGTTGGAGCGAAGTGAGCAGGGCTGCCGCGACGGTTGCAAGCCAGGCCGCTCCGCCTGCAACGGCCAGTTTGATGGTTTTGTTGGCAGACCCTGAAACGATGCGGTACAGCCCAAAGCCAATCATGGCGGTCAAAATGCCCATGTTGAAGATGTTTGCGCCCATGACCAGAAGCCCGCCATCCTGAAACAAGAGCGCCTGGACGGAGATGACCGCAGTCATGACCAAAATGCCTGCCCAGGGGCCAAGCACGATGGCTGCCAGCGCGCCGCCCAGAAAATGGCCGGAAGTTCCGCCTGCGACCGGGAAGTTGAGCATTTGCGCCGCAAAGATGAAGGCCGCCATGATGCCCATGAGCGGGACCTGTTTTTCGCCAAGCGCTTTGTTGGTTTTGGAGATTGCAATCCCGACTGCCAGGCCAGTCAATGTCCAGAAGATGAGCGAAACCACCAGGTTCAAGAATCCATCAGGAATGTGAAGGGGAGCAGGAGTGTAGTGCATTTTATTTTCCTTTTTCCTTGCATTGCGGGCAGTAGCCCATAAAGGTAAGATGATTTTCGGTCAGCCGATAACCGGTGGATTGTTCCAACTGGTCATACAGCGGCTGTAACTGCTCATGCTGGATTTCGACTTCTTGTCCGCAGCCTTTACAGGCCAGGTGATGATGGGCATGAATACTGATTTCATATTCCAGCCGTCCGTTGCCAGAATGCGTGGCGCGGATGAAGCCGTGAGCGCGCAGAAAATCAAGCGTGCGATAAACAGTCGGCTCTGTTGCGCTGGGCAGGAGGGCATGTAAGTGCTTGAAAATTTCGGTAGGCGTAAGATGCCCGCCTGCGTTATACAACACGTTTAAGATGGTCATGCGTTGCTGCGTCAGACGAAAACCGCGCTCACGAATTTGTCTGGCGACGTGGTTTGGAGAACAGGTCATGCTCTTATTGTAATTTCTTGCAATAAAAAGTAAATACCATCTATCAAAGATTAACATGTTTATTACAAAGACCGATTATGAGCAGCCGGACTCTCAAAAAGTATCGGGGTTAGTGCGTTGCCGAATCTCCTATTTCCTGTCTAAGCGATTTTGATGTATAGTAGATGTATATCGTATCGATGTAAAATAAATCACATGACCACGCTTGGAGAAATCTGCCCTTCTTGTAAATTGCGCAACAAACCTGGCGCAATTCTGTGCATCTTTTGCGGTCAACCGCTCAAAGGAACCCCGCAAGAAACCCGCGCCACCGACCGGCTAGATGAGGATGACTTTGTTATCCCTCGTCCTGGCAAATATACCGATTCGCTGGTTCCCGAATCGGGCCTGGGGATTTACCTCGAAAACACCGTGCCGGTTACGGTCATCCGCGATGAAGAAGCCATTCTTGGGCGCAGGGCTGCAGGCACGGGGGGGTTGGTCATTGACCTGGTTCCGTTTGATGCCATTCAAATGGGCGTTTCCCGACGTCATGCGCTCATTCATCGGGAAGAAGATGGCTATTACATCACCGATTTGAACAGTACCAACGGAACCCGCATCAATGGCCGCCGCCTCCTGCCCAATACGCCTTGTCGTCTTTCCAGTGGAGATATAGTGCGTTTAGGTCGTTTGAATTTGCTCGTGCTTTATAAGTGAGGCGCTCCAGGGCGTGCTTTATGTTGGAGTGTTAAATTTCATTCAGGAGTTGTTATGCAGCCTCAATCTGGAAAATTTTGCTCGTCTTGTAAACTTTACAATGAACCCGGGGCAATCTTTTGCGTTCATTGTGGCGCGCCTTTTGAAGAAGCCCAACTTCCTGTGGTCACCACCACCCGATTTGGAATGCCTGAAGTAGATTCTGAACCGGTTGAGCAACCTCCCAGGCCTGCCCAGCCGGTTCCTGATAATGGAATCGCGTTTTTCTTTATGGATGATAAAATGCCGTTCGAATTGCGCTCCGAGGATGATTTTGTGATTGGCAGAAAGACCGATGACTCCCCCGAACCAATCGTTGACTTGATTAATTATGATGCTTTCGGCCATGGCGTTTCGCGCCGCCACGCTCGAATTCGCCGCATACCTGGCGGCTATGAAATTATTGACCTGGATAGCACCAATGGAACCTGGGTCAATGAACAGCGCCTTATTCCCAACAGGCCATATTCGCTCACCAGCGGTTCTCTCTTACGGCTGGGACGAATGCGCATGTATGTTATTTTCAAAGAACGAGATAATTAAGAAAAGACTGCCGGGTTGAACCCCGGCAGCCCTTTTATTTCTCGCATAGTAAGGCCACCCAGTCGCCCATTTGCCGGCGGTCTGTCAGCCTTAAGCCGTGCGCCTGCGCTGCCTTCATTACGTCATCTGCCTGGTTTTCGAGAATCCCCGCCAGAACCATCAAGCCGCCTGGCTCAACCAGCGCAGCCATTCCGGCATCAAACAAGCGAATCAGGATGGGAGCCAGGATATTTGCCAGCACCAGCGGGGCCGATGAAATGGAAAACTTTCCGGCCCGTACCTCTTCCACCGAACCGACTCCCAACTGGAACGCCTCGCTATCTATGCCATTATTTTCGGCATTTTCCCGGCTGTTGGTAATTGCTGCCTGGTCAATATCTACGCCGAGGGCGAATTTTGCGCCCAATTTAAGCGCCGCCACCGAAAGAATGCCTGACCCGCAGCCGATATCAATCACCGAGCGGGTGGCGGGATGTTTATCGAAAACGGTTTCCAGCAAATCCAGGCACATCTGCGTAGAGGGATGCGCCCCCGTGCCAAACGCCATCCCCGGGTCGATTTTGATGCCAATTCGTGAGGGGTCTGACAATTCCATCCAGGCTGGTAGAATCATCAGCCGCTTGCCAATAGGAATGGGCTGGTAACGCAATTTCCAGGCTTCCATCCAGTTTTGATTTCCGATGAGCGTGTAAGTCGGCTCTGGAAGGGGCTGGATTAATCCCAGATAATAAAGCGCCTCCTCCAGTTTGTGACGTGTCTGGTCCAGGTGTTCGTCCATGGGCAGATAGGCCTTGACGGTGATATCGCCGGTTGGCGTGCCTTCATCTTCATCGTTCAAGAAATCGACCGCCTGCTCGGTCATCACGCCATTGGGGGCAAACCGTCCCAGTACATCGGCGACGGCTTCAGCCAGTTCGCCGTTTACAGTTAAGGAAACTTCCAGCCAGTTGGTCATTTATCCGCCAAAGAACTCATTCAACTTGTCGAAAAATCCCTTTTCCTGCGGCTTGGGGACGGTTCCAAGCGTTTTAGCCAACTTTTCGAATAAATCGCGCTGTTCGGAGGTCAGTTTGGTAGGGATATCCACGTTAACGATGACTTTCTGGTCGCCGCGCCCGGTCTGGCGGATTCTCGGCACGCCCTTGCCGCGCAGATTGAAGACTTTGCCGGGCTGCGTTCCAGCCGGGATGTTTAGTTTTTCCACACCATCCACCGTCGGGACTTCAATTTCCGCGCCCAGGACTGCCTGGGCGATGTTGATATCGAGGTCGAGCAGGATGTCTTCGCCTTTGCGCTTGAAGAATGCGTGTGGAAGCACATCTACCGCCAGGAAAAGGTTGCCGTTGGGGCCGCCATTCATGCCGGGTTGGCCTTCGCCAGGCAGGCGAATTTGCATTCCGCTATCGATGCCAGCCGGAATGCTGACTTTTTTGTTTACCCGCTTGCGTTCGAGGCCTTTTCCCGCGCAGGTATGACATAATTTTTCGATAATCTGTCCACGCCCCTGGCAGTTTGGACAGGTAACGGTTTCAACCATTTGCACAATAAAGGTTTGTCGTAGCTGGCGCACCTCGCCACGTCCGCCGCAGGTGGAGCAGGTGGAGAGATTACTGCCCGGTTCCGCGCCATTTCCCCGGCAGGTGGAGCAGGTTTCGTCACGTTCAAAACTGATTTCTTTTTCCACGCCAAAGACGGCTTCCTCGAAGGTCAGTTGCACCGACATTTGTAAGTCTCGTCCACGTCGGGGGGCATTGCGGCGCGCGCTGCGTCCGCCGCCAAAGCCGAACAATTCCTCGAAAATATCCTCGAAGTGAACGCTGAAGTCTGGCGCGCCGCCCATATCGCCCAGCCCGGCGCGCCCAAAGCGGTCGTAGCGGGCGCGTTTATCGGTATCGGAAAGGACGCTGTAGGCTTCGTTTATCTCTTTAAATCTTTCCTCTGCATCCGCTTCTTTGCTCACGTCAGGATGGTACTGGCGCGCCAGTTTGCGAAACGCAGATTTGATTTCATCTGCCGAGGCTGTGCGCGGAACGCCCAGGATTTCGTAGTAATCGCGATTAGTGGTCATAAGTTATTCGTCTTTTAGATGCTGTCCGAGCATTCCCGATTGGGGTGGCATTTGGCCGCCAAGCCTGGCAAGGATTTCCAGACTCAATTCCAGGGCTTCCAGGGCAGGTCGGATGGATTTGGGGTCATTGGTTGTGAGCATGGCGCGCAACTCGAAAGCGCTTTTCTCCACATCGGTAATTGCGCCTTCTGGCACTTTGCTGTTCGAAACGATGACCGCCCGTTCGGCGCGATACAGCGCTGAATCGGCGCGGTTGCGCAGTTCGAGCAGGTCGCGTTTGCGGCGGTCTTCCTCGACGTGCGCTTCGGCGTCCCTGCGCATTTGTTCGATGTCCTCCACGCTCAGGCCAGAGGATGCCGTGATGGTGATGTTGTGCGAGCGTCCGGTGGATTTGTCAATGGCGGACACGGTCAAGATGCCATTGGCGTCCAGGTCGAAGGTCACTTCGATTTGCGGCACGCCGCGCGGGGCCGGGGGAATGCCATCCAGGATGAATTTTCCCAGCGACTTGTTGTCGGCCACCATAGGACGTTCGCCTTGCAAAATGTGAATCTCGACCGAGGTCTGGTTGTCCGTAGCGGTCGAGAATACCTGCGTGCGGCGGGTGGGGATGGCGGTGTTGCGTGGGATGATGGGCGAGGCTACGTCACCCAGGGTTTCAATCGAAAGCGTGAGGGGCGTGACATCCAGTAAAAGGATGTCTTTCATCTCGCCGCTCAGCACCGCAGCCTGGATGGCCGCGCCAATTGCGACGACTTCATCGGGATTGACGCCAATGTGAGGCTCTTTGCCGAAGAAACTGCGCACGGCTTCACGAATGGCGGGCATGCGGGTCATGCCGCCTACCAATACCACTTCGTGAATTTGCTGAGGGCTTACCCCGGCATCTTTAAGGGCCTGGCGGACCGGTTCAAGGGTGCGTTCGACCAAATCGGCGGTCAATTGCTCCAGTTTGGCGCGCGTCAGCGAAACCGTCAGGTGCTTGGGGCCGCTGGCATCTGCGGTGATGTAGGGCAGGTTGATTTCCGTACGCGGGGCCGCAGTGAGTTCGATTTTGGCGCGCTCGGCGGCTTCTTTCAGCCGCTGGACGGCCTGTTTATCGCGCCGCAAGTCAAGGCCATTCTCACGGATAAACTCCTGCACCAGAAAATCCATAATGCGCTGGTCGAAATCATCGCCGCCCAGGAAGGTATCACCACTGGTGGCGCGTACCTCAAAGACGCCGTCGCCCACTTCCAGGATGGAGACATCAAAGGTGCCGCCGCCCAGGTCATAGACGGCAATTAGTTCGTTTTTCTTTTTATCGAGACCGTATGCCAGCGAGGAGGCCGTCGGTTCATTAACGATACGGATAACGTCCAGCCCGGCGATTTTTCCAGCGTCTTTGGTCGCATTGCGCTGCGCGTCATTGAAATAAGCAGGGACGGTGATGACCGCCTTGCTTATCGGCTGACGCAGGTAGGCCTCGGCATCGGTTTTGATTTTGGTCAAAATCATCGCCGAGATTTCAGGCGGAGCGTATTCTTTGTCGGCCATCACCACACGCACATCGCCGTTTTCAGAGGCCGTGACTTTATATGGAATGCGCGAGAGGGTTCGCTGTACCAGCGGGTCATCCAATTTGCGTCCCATGAACCGTTTGACCGAGGAGATGGTGCCGAGCGGGTTGATAATGGCCTGGTTTCGCGCGGCTCGCCCCACCAACCGCTCGCCGCTTTTGTTCATGGCAACGACCGAAGGAACCAGCCGTTCGCCCTCCGCGGAAGGGATGACGACGGGTTCGTTCCCAATCATCACTGCGCAAACCGAATTGGTGGTACCGAGGTCAATGCCGATAATTTTCGACATATACGCTCCTGGCATATTTTAGGCGCGCTGTAAAAGATGCTGTTACTGGGCCACTTTAACGAGGGCCGGTCGCAACACCCGCTCTCCGTGCATGTATCCCTGTCGTAATACGGCGGCAACTGTCCCGGATTCGTGCGTCTCGCTGGGTTCTTGCATAATGGCTTCGTGCAGGTTGGGGTCGAAAGATTTTCCTTCCGCCTCCATGCGAACCACCCCTTCTTTTTCAAGAATCGATTGAAATTTGCGATAGACGAGTTCGACTCCGTTGGCCCAGGGTTCGTCCGCTGGTCGGTTGGCAAGCGCCAGTTCCAGGTCATCCAGGACGGGCAGTAACTTTTTGATGGTCTCTCCGGTAGCCCATTGCCCCATCTGCTCTTTTTCCTGCTCCACCCGGCGGCGATAGTTGACAAAATCGGCCCGTTCCCGCTGGAGCGCATCGAGGTACTCCTGCGTTTTGGCCTGCGCTTCGGCAAGTTGCGTCTTCAGGGCTTCTATCTGCTGTTCGATTTCCGATTCACGATGTTCAGTCTCGGGGTGTTCCTGTTTACGTTTGGTCATCGGTTACTTCTCCTGCAAAAGTATCGTTCACTAAGTCGCTTAACAAACCGGCCACATAACGCACGGTTGGGATAGTACGGTAGTAAGACATGCGCATTGGGCCAAGCACGCCCAATGTGCCCGTGACAACGCCTGGGACGCCATAGCGCGCCAGCACCATTGAGCATTGGCGCAATTCTTCCCAGGTGCCCTCGCCACCAATGATAACCTGTACCCCGCCCACGCCACTGCTCAAAACCGTGCGTGACAGCAATTCATGGAGCAGGCTGCGTTCTTCAAAGAGCCGCAAAGCGCGGCGCGCTTCGTCCGAGGCATTAAATTCCGGTTCGGCCAGAACGTTGGTCAGACCATCATAATATAGCTCTCCGGCCACGCGCTCTCCACTGCGGCGCATGTCTTGGGTGATGAGGGTGACAATGTCGTTTTCCAGGACATCGGCGCGTACTGGCTGGGCCAGAATTTCATCAAGAGTACGGCCTTCAAAAATCTGGTTGAGGCGGCTGGCAACGCTCGAAAGCCGTTCCTGCGAAACTGGCTCGGCCAGGGTCAGGATTTGCTGATTGACCTCTCCGCCAACCATCACCAAAACCATCAGCACCTGCCGTCCCTGGGTCGAGATGAGTTCCACATGCTTGAACCGCGATTTTTCGGCGTGCGGCGCGGTGACGAGCGAAACCGCTTGTGATTGGTGCGCCAGCACCGAGGCGGCCAGCGTCATCCACTGTTCGATTTCGGGACGCGCCTGATGAAACTGGTGACTGATAGTATTCTGGACGTTTTCGGGCAGTTCGGGGTGTATCATGTGTCCCACGAAGTAGCGGTAACCGTCCTCGGTGGGGACGCGCCCGGCGGAGGTGTGCGGCTGGCGCAGGTAGCCCATTTCGGTCAGCGCGCCCATCTCGTTGCGGATGGTGGCTGAACTTAAGTCGAGATGGTAGCGTTCAACCAGGCGCTGTGAACCGACGGGTTGGGCGGTATCAATATAGTCGCGTACCACCAGCATCAGGATGGCTTTTTGGCGTTCAGTCAGGTCAGACATCCGTCACCGTCAAAAATTTAGCACTCGTTTTAGAAGAGTGCTAAAAAGGTAAAATTAATCATAACACGCGGGTATATACGCGTCAATAAGAGGAACGTTAGAGCCGCGCGCCTTTTGTTTTTTCTGCGACAACGACCAGAACGGTGCTATGGGAGATTTCTATTTCAGAACAGACCGCGCTGAATCCATTTTCCGTTAAAAAATCTGTCATTCTTGCCTGAACACCCTCTCCGCCCTGGCCCGTAACCCGGAACAACCACTGCGCTCCCCGCTCTAAAAGAGATTTCCCGCCCAGCCAGGCGACGGGAATGATGACGAAACGCCCATCTTCTTTCAGCACCCGTCCTACCTCGGCCAGAGTGCGCGGGTCGGCAATATACTCGCTTGGGAAGGTCGAGACCACGCTGTCGAACGAGTCTGCTGGAAAGGGGAGAAACTGCGCATAGCCGCGCAATATCGCTGCGCTCAGTTTGCTTCGGGCCAGGTTGCGCCGGGCTTGTCGAATCATTTGCGGACTCTCATCCATGCCAACCGCCAGGAATCCACTGCGATGGAGCGCGGCGAGCAGGTGTCCGGGGCCGAAACCAATTTCCAGAACGCGTTTTCCGCGCAGGTGGGGCAGGGCGGCGCGTCCCCACCTCTTCCAGCGTCCAAGCGAAACAACCGCCGCTACGAAGTCATACGTCCAGGCCAGGGCGTGGTAAAAATGATGAAAGAAAAAACGCATGAAACGACGCATGGCATGTGGCGCAAATGGGGGGCAGGTTTTCTCCTGGTTTTACCACGAAACAAGAAAAGGCCTGATTTTCCATCAGGCCTTTCAGGCTTCAAATCAAATCAGGCGGCTTCAACGGGGGCTTCGATTTCGCTCTTCTTCACGCGGGATGTGGCTTTTTTGACCGTTTCTTTGGTGGAATCCACCAGCGCCTTGCCTTTCGTTTTGGTGGTTTCGACCAATTCCTGGCCTTTTTCGCGCGCTTTGAGGGTGATTTCTTCGCCCTGGGCCTGAGCCTGCCTGAGCAGGTCTTCTGCCTTGTGGCGGGCTTCCAGGGCTGCTTCTTCGGCGCGCTTCCAGGCTGCTTCTGCTTCTTCGCTGGCTTTGTCGCGCAGCTCAATTGAGCGCTCTTTAATGACAGCCCGAGTCTCTTCACCCGATTGTGGCGCAAATAAAAGGGCTACCACCGCGCCGGTCAGGCCGCCTACAATAAAGCCGACCAGAAAAGCGCCAAATTCATCACGTTCAGACATAAGAGTTCTCCTTTCTCTTTGGTTGGCGAATTTATTTCTTTTTCAAGCCGACCATTTCCAACATGCGCTGGAGACCGGCAAGATAACTGTTGAGTTTCATCACCGGCTCAACCAGGTTTTGCCCCAGGAATTCGGTGGTGCCGCGCAGCGTGTTGATGGTCTCGTTGGTGGCATCCAGGATGGGCTTGATTTCGTTGTTGAGCAAGTTGATGAGGCTGGCGAGTTGGATAATGAGGATAACCAGCGCCGCGCCGATGATGAGCGATTCGAGAGCCAGGAAGATAATGAAAATATCGCGGATATTTTCGGTTACGCTGGCATCGCGCGTCAGGCCGAAGACGGCCAGGGCGATTAAGGCCACGAAAATAATTGCCGAGACGACGATGGCGGCGGTGGTTTGTTGATTGCGGCGCTCGGCTTCTCGTTCTGCGTCCTGCGCAGTAGGCAGGCTGGGGCTGGGAGCGGGGGTCTGAGGGTGTGTCTCTGCCATAAAATGATTATAGCATAGGGTGTATTCAAACGTTATCAAACGTTTACGTAATTTCCATTTTCCGTTGGCGCAGGCGCCCAAAGTCGTCCAGATTTCGGGGGCATGGATGATGGCCGATAGACACTCCTGTGAACGGCAACCCAGGCTGGACGGCGGCGCTCTTTCTGGGGCGGAGCGGTTCGAATTACACCCTCACGCCGGTTACTTATGACGATGCCCAGACCTGGCTGGGCGGCAACGCCGTAGCGCTTAACAACGCCTGGAACGTGGTCGAAATCGAATGAAAGGCAGCCACTGTCCCAGGCGCGAACGACGGCTATCTGAAGTTGTGGGTGAACGGTACGATGGCAGATACCATTGCGAATGTGGATAACGACGCGCTGGTGGTTGCGAGCGAATACCTGGCCGCCAGGCAGATTCCGACCGGCGCCAGCGACACGCTCTACTTTGACGCCTTTGAGTCGCGGCGCGGCGGCTACATTGGCCCGCTGACCCTGCTCTCCTCTGGCGGCGCGAAACAGGCCGCGCTCGCCCAACCTGCCGGGCGCATGGCGGGACTACCAGCCAACATCTTTCGGCCCGCCCCGTCGTGTCCGCTTCGCTGGCTTGCCCCGCTTTTCAGCGGGGTTTGTCCGTTTTCTTACCCCGGCCTGGGCGTAAGGGAAAACCAGCGGAAAGCGCAGAGAAGCAAGTCCATCTTTGCAGCACAGCAATTCCCGTTGGCTACCGAGTTGCGCGGCAGATAACTCTTGAGGGCGCCCTTTTGCTCCCCGAAACGAAAGAGGCTGCGGGGTGAGTGTGGGCAGACCGTTGCTGAATTGCCCCTTGACTTTGCCCTTCTCCTCTGTTATCCTTAAACTACCGACCGTTCGGTAGGGAGAGCCAATGACTCGCGATGACATCCTTCAATCCGCCGCGCAGGTGTTCCGCCAGAAGGGCTTCCATGGCGCTTCGATGGCCGATATTGCCGAGGCGGTGCAATTGCAAAAAGCCAGTCTCTATCATCACTTCGCCAGCAAGCAGGAAATTTTGCTGGAACTGCTCGACCGCGCCCTGGAGATGGTCACCGAACGCATGGCCGAAGTGATGACCCGTCAGATTTCGCCCGCTGAGAAATTGCGCCTGGCCATGCGCGTCTACCTCAAGACTCTCAGCGAGCAGGGCGACCTGGTCTCGGTTTTGTTGCTCGAATTCCGCTCCCTGGAACCTGAATTTTTTGCCCGCCACACCCCAAACCGCGACCGTTTCGAGCGCATGTGGCGGGATTTGATTCAGCAGGGCGTCGACGAGGGCGCGTTCCATTGCGAGAGCGTTTCGATGGCCTCGCGCGGCCTGTTGGGGGCCATGAACTGGACTGTCACCTGGTATCGCCCTGACGGGCCGATGACGATGGAGCAAATTGCGGATTATTTCGCGGATTTATTCCTTCAAGGAATATCGGTTGTTGGTCAATCGTAATGGCAATCGCCATTTACCACGCATAAGGAGGAACGATGTACGGTTTCACGCCCACAGATGAACAGAAAATGCTCATCGAAACCGTAGCGCGCTATGCCAGGAACGACCTGCGCGCCGCCGGTCACGAAGCGGATGAGCAAAAATCCTTGCCAAAGAAACTGGTCAGCAAGGGGTGGGAGGTTGGCTTGTTGCAGGCCTCGGTGCCAGAAGCCTTTGGCGGCTTTGGCGAACGCTCGGCAGTGACGGGCGTCCTGGCCGCGGAGGAACTCGCCTTTGGCGACCTGGCCGGCGCGCTGGCGGTGATGACCCCCTCGCTGTTTGTCACTCCCTTGCTGCTGGCCGGTTCGGAAGAGCAAAAGCAAACCTGGATTCCGCCTGTGATTGAAGGAGATTGGCTCCCCTATACCGCCGCGCTCATTGAACCTTCCTTCGACTTTGACCCCAACGCGCTGAAAACGACCGCCGTCAAAGAGGGCGATTTCTATCTGTTAAACGGCGCCAAGACTTTTGTTCCGTATGCCGCTGAAGCAGAAGCGATGATTATCTATGCCAGCCTGGAGGGGACAACCAGAGCCTTTATCGTGGAGCCAGGTGACGGCGTAGTCGTTTCTGAGCGGCTCAAACTGATGAGCCTGGACGCGCTCCCGTTGTACGGCGTCACGTTTGAGAACGTCAAAGTCCCCTCCGCCAACCTGCTGGAAGGCGATTTTGCCTCCGTGCTGGCCGCCATGCAGGTTGCCAATGCGGCCCTGGCAGTGGGCGTAGCGCGGGCCTCCTTCGAGTATGCGCGCGATTATGCCAAAGAACGCGAAGCCTTCGGCGTGAAGATTGCCCAAAAACAGGCCATTGCCTTCATGCTGGCCGAAATGGCAACCGAAATCGAGGCCATCCGTCTGCTCACCTGGCAGGCCGCCTGGAAACTGGATACCGGCAAAGAAGACGCCTGCATAGATGCCTACCTGGCCTCGACCGGCGCCGCCGATATGGTGATGATGGTGACCGACCGCGGCGTGCAAATTCTGGGCGGACACGGCTACATCCGCGACCATCCAGTTGAGAAGTTCATGCGCGAAGGGCGCGGGTTCGCATCGTTTACTGGACTCGCAATTGTGTAGGAGGAGAACATGACTATTGAATTTGAAACTCCCAAGCCTGTAGAAAATGCGCGTTTTCTGCTGCAAACCGTTGCAGATAACATGATGCGGCCAGTCTCGCGCCAGTTTGATGAAGAAGAACACACCATCCCGTTCAGTTATATCGAATTTATGCACTCGGCGATGAGGGCGATGGGCGGCGGCTCGGCGGGGTCGCTGGCGCCGGGCGAAGAGAAAAAGCCCGAAGACCCGAACAAGCCCAGGCGCGCTCCGATTGCCTATCAGGTGCTGGCGAATCAGTTGGAGATGCTCTCGTGGGGCGATGTGGGGATGTACCTGGTCACGCCCGGCGGCGGCCTGGGCGCGGCGGCGGTGCAGGCTGCTGGCTCGCCGGAGCAGAAAGCCAAATTTTTGGCGCGTTTTAGCGAAGAAAAGCCAACCTTCGCCGCAATGTGCATGACCGAAGCGGGCGCAGGGTCCGATACCTCCGCCATTCGCACGCGCGCGGTGTTGGACGAGAAAACCAACGAGTGGGTCATCAACGGCGAGAAAATTTTCGTCACGGCGGGCGACAAAGCATTTACCGAACGCCCCGAATTTGGCAAGGGTTTTCTGGTGGTGTGGGCCTCCATTGACCCCTCGGCAGGCCGCGCCGGGATGCGTTCCTTCGTGGTTGAGGCTGGCACGCCGGGCGTCAAAATCACCAAACTTGAACACAAGATGGGCATTCGCGTCAGTGATACGGCGGCCATTTCGTTTGATAACGTGCGCGTGCCGTTTGAAAACATCCTTGGCTCGCCGACTGTGGAAAAGACCACAACCGGCTTTAAGGGCGCCATGGCGACTTTCGATGCGACCCGCCCGCTCGTAGCCGCAACCGGCGTTGGGGTGGCGCGCGCCGCGCTGGAGGAAGTTAAGAAGATGCTGGCCGAACAGGGCGTCACCATTCGCTATGGTTTGCCGCGTCAAAAACTGACTGCCGTTGAGCGTGATGTCATTGACATGGAAATCATGCTCAAGAGCGCCTGGCTGATGGTGCTGAAAGCAGTCTGGATGGCCGATAACAAACAGCCCAACGCGCTCGAATCCTCGATGAGCAAGGTCAAGGCGGGTGACATCGTGACCAAAATCACGCAGAAAGCGGTCGAACTGATGGGGCCGCTCGGCTACAGCCGCGAATATTTGCTCGAAAAGTGGATGCGCGATGCCAAAATCACCGACATTTACGAAGGCACCGGGCAGATTAACCGCCTGGTGGTGGCGCGGCAGGTGTTGGGATATAGCGGCGCGGAGCTGCGTTAGTTTCAGGGGTCAGGAGAACCTGATTATGAATAAATATAAAATCCACAATGCTGTCGTCATCGGCGCCGGCACAATGGGCGCGGCGATTGCGGCCCACCTGGCAAATGCGGGCGTGCCGGTGACGCTTTTGGATATGGTGCCGAAAGATGCTGGAACGGATAAAACCGCCCGCAATAAAATTGTGAATAACGGCCTGGATGCAGCCAAAAAATCGCGCCCGGCTTCGTTTTTCTCGTCGGACCAGCACGCGCTGGTGAAAACCGGCAACCTGGAGGATGACTTTGAGGCTGCCGTGAGCCAGGCCGATTGGATTATCGAGGTCGTGGTGGAAAACCTGAACATCAAGCAGGGGTTGATGGAGCGGATTGATGCGGCGCGCAGGCCGGGCAGCATCGTCTCCTCTAACACGTCTGGCATTCCGCTCAAAGACATTGCCGCCGGGCGCAGCCAGGACTTCAGGAAACACTTTCTCGGCACGCATTTTTTCAACCCGCCGCGTTATCTCAAACTGCTGGAAATCATCCCCACTGCCGACACCCTGCCCGAAGTGGTGGCGTTCCTCTCTCATTTTGGCGAATATCGGCTCGGAAAAGGGATTGTTCTGTGTAAAGATACGCCCAACTTCATTGGTAACCGCGTGGCATTTGGCACGGGCGCGTTTGCCCTGCACTACATTCTGGAAAACGGCTACACGGTTGACGAGGTGGATGCCATCACCGGCCCGCTGATGGGACGTCCCAAGACGGCTACCTTCCGCCTGATTGACCTGGTGGGCATTGACGTTTGGGACCATGTGGGCCGCAACCTGGCTCCGTTGATTCCGCATGACACCTATGCTCAGCCGTACCTGACCGCCGAAAAGCCGAATGCGCTCATCAAGGCGATGATTGAGCGCGGCTGGCTGGGCAACAAGACCAAAATTGGGTTTTACAAGGAAGCGCGCGGTGAAGACGGCAAGAAGGAATTCTGGTCGCTGAACCTGTCCACACTCGAACATGAACCCCCTTCCAGGCCGCGATTTGATTCCGTTAAGGCGGCCAAAGAGGTCGAAGATTTGGGCGAGCGGCTGAAGATTTTGCTCAAAGCCGATGACAAAGCCGCGAGACTGGTACAGGCGCTCACCTATCAGGGCTTTCAATATGTCTCGGCGCTGCTGCCCGAAGTGGCCGATACTGGCAAGCCGATTGACGATGCCATTCGCTGGGGCTTTGGTCACGACTACGGGCCGTTTGAGACCTGGGACATGCTCGGCGTGCGCGAAACGGTCGCGCAGATGAAAGCCGCGGGCTACGCTCCTGCCGCATGGGTGGATGAAATGCTCCAGCGGGGCGTGGAATCCTTCTATCAGGTGCAGGCGGGAAACAAGGTTGGGGTGTACGATGTCGTTCAGGGTCAGTATGTCCCCATTCCCCGCCCGAAAGGGATGGTGCTGCTCAAAGAGCAGAAGGTCGTCACGCAGAACGCCGGGGCGACGCTGTATGATATCGGCGATGGCGTAGGGCTGGTGGAGTTCCATACCAAGATGAATGCGCTCGATGACGACATTTTTGAGATTGTCAATGAAGCCCTGAACCGCGCCGAAACGGAGTTCGATGGTCTGGTGATTGGCTCGGAGGCCGAAAACTTTAGCGCCGGGGCGAACCTGTTCATGGTCGTTGTGGCGGCTCAACAGGGGATGTGGGATACGCTTGATGCGGCGGTGCGCAAACTGCAAGGGTTGAATATGCGGATGCGCTACTTCCCCAAACCAGTGGTGGTGGCACCGGCGGGCCTGGCGCTGGGCGGCGGCTGCGAAGTGACCATGCACGCCTCGCGCGTGGTGGCGGCTGGCGAGTTGTATATCGGTCTGGTGGAACTGGGCGCGGGCGTCATTCCGGCTGGCGCGGGGACGAAGGAAATTATGCGGCGCGTTATCAATCCGGCCATGAAAACCGAAAACGCCGAAGTGTTGCCGTTTTTGCAGCGCGCTTTTCTGCAAATTGGGCAGGCTAAAGTCGCTACTTCTGCCGAAGAAGCCCGGCAAATGGGCATTTTAGGGCCAGCCGACCGGGTCGTGATGAATCGCAGTCACCTGTTGACCGAGGCCAAAAAGGAAGTGTTGCACATGGTTGCCACCGGCTACGCTCCGCCCCCGCCAGAAAAAATCTACGCCGCCGGGCGCGATATGCTTGGCGCGCTGCAGGTGGGCGCGTTCATGTTTCAGGCGGGCGGCTATATCACCGAATATGATAACCACATTGCCCGCAAACTGGCGCACATTCTCACGGGCGGCGGGTTGAGCAAGCCGCAGTGGGTCAGCGAGCAATACATTCTTGACCTGGAGCGCGAAGCCTTTTTGAGCCTGTGCGGTGAGGAGAAGACTCAGGCGCGCATGTGGAATTTGCTGCAAACTGGCAAGCCGTTGAGGAATTAGATTTTTGGACACGGATTTTACGGATTACGCGGATTAACACGGATTTTTCTTTGGCTTTTTTGCGCAAGGAGTTGAGCGATGCAGGTGCAGGGTTTTCAAGGCAAGCGTTCTTTCGAAGGTAAACACTCTGAGTCATCCTGCTCGAGTTGAAAGCAGTTGGCCAGATGATTGATGAACACGAGGCCCAATTGCTGAATTATCTGAAAGCGACCGAAATAAAAAGCCTTATCCGTGTCAATCCGTGAAATTCGCGTAATCTGTGTACCAGAGTTTATGAATTAAGGAGAAGCCAGCATGAATAATCGAGATGCTGTAATTGTTGCCGCCGCGCGCACGCCGGTAGGAAAGGCCAAACGCGGGTCGTTGACGACCGTCCGCCCGGATGATTTGATGGCGCTGGTCATTCGGGATTTGTTGAAACGCGCCCCTGGCCTGGACCCCGCCGAAATTGACGATGTGGTCATTGGCTGCGCCTTCCCCGAAGGCGAGCAGGGCATGAACATGGCGCGCATGATTGCTTTGCGGGCCGGGTTGCCCATCACCGTCCCTGGCGAGACGATTAACCGCTACTGCTCTTCGGGCGTGCAATCCATTGCCCATGCTGCGTATGCCATTCTGGCGGGCGATATGGACACGGCGATTGCGGGTGGCACGGAGTCGATGACGATGGTGCCGATGGCGGGCTACAAGTTCTCGCCAAATCCGCATTTTGCCCAGGATTTGCCGCACTACTATACCAACATGGGGCTGACCGCCGAGAATGTTGCCATCCGCTATGGAATCAGCCGCGAAGCGATGGATGAATTTGCTCTGCGCTCGAACCTGCTGGCCGCCAAAGCGGTTGAATCTGGTCTGTTCGACCCGGAATTGGTGCCGGTGGAGGTGGAAATCGTGGAACTTGATGCGGACGAAAAACCCGTCACCCGAAAATTCACTTTCCAGCGCGATGAAGGCCCGCGCGGCGACTCGACCCTGGAGGGCCTTGCTAAACTCAAACCGGCCTTCAAGGAAGGCGGTACCGTTACCGCAGGTAACTCCTCGCAAATGTCGGATGGAGCGGCGGGCGTGGTGGTCATGTCGGCGGAAAAGGCTGGTAAACTTGGTCTCAAGCCGCTGGCGCGCTTTGTCACCTTTGCGGTGGGCGGCGTGGAGCCGGATTATATGGGCATTGGCCCGGTGGCGGCCATCCCGAAGGCGTTGGCGAAGGCCGGGTTGAAGTTATCGGACATTGACCTGATTGAATTGAACGAAGCCTTTGCCGCGCAGGGCCTGGCGGTGATGAAGGAATTGGGCTTAAACCCGGAACTGACCAACGTCAACGGCGGCGCAATTGCTCTTGGTCATCCGCTTGGCTGCACGGGCGCAAAATTGACGACCCAACTTTTGTACGAAATGGAGCGGCGCAAGTCGAAGTATGGCATGGTCACCATGTGCATTGGCGGCGGCATGGGCGCGGCGGCCATTTTTGAAAATTTACAGTAACGTGGATTGATTCCGCGTTGCAATTTACAAAGGAGAATCTTATGCCACTTACAATCGCAGACCTGATGTCTAAAATGCCCGGCGCGTTTATTCCTGAAAAGGCGCAGGGTCTCGATGTCGTCCTTCAATTCAACTTCACCGGCAATGAGCCGGGAAACTGGTATGCCGCCATCAAAGATGGCAAGGTCGAAGTGCACCAAGGCGAACATACCGCTCCCAAGATGACGCTTTCCGCCGATTCGGACGACTACATTGCACTGTTCACTGGCAAACTTGACCCCATGCAGGCATTTATGGCTGGGAAGCTCAAACTGACGGGCGACCTGAACCTGGCAATGAAGATGACGCAGTTCTTCAAAATGCGCGGCTAGGGCAGCGATTCAGTAATCAGCGAACAGTAAACAGAAAAGACGCCTGTCCGCGAGGATGGGCGTCTTTGGGTTTGGACGTTTCGAGCGGGTTCAGGATTGGTTGACGAAAATGCCAATGACCGCTATGAGCAGCCAGGTCGTCAGGCAAAAAACTGTCAGAGCGGCCAGCGAGGTGATGATTCCGGTGGCGCGGGAACGCAGCCAGCCCGTCAGTCCCACGCCGAGCAGAAACAGATTCAGGCCGAGCATCAAAATGAGAAAAGCAAGCGTCGTCCAACCGCTCAGTTCTGATATTTCTCGATTCAGTTCGGCGATTGCGGCGGATCCCATCACAAACGCAAAGAGCGTGAAGAGGAGCGTGGCTGCCGAAGCCGAGAAAAGAATGATGACGGTGGTCATCAGCCTGCCGGGTCTATCTACTGAAAGTAATTGAATGACTGCTGAAAAAGCAAAGCCTGCCAGGATGCCGGACAGCGTGGCAATCTGGTTGTATTCTTGCAGAAGGTTTTCAACCGGCATGTGCAAATCCTTTTAACAAAAAGAGAGGGTCGGTTGTGCCGGCCCTCTCCTGGGGAGACGTTCAGCTTTTCAGGAATTCTTCCAGCGCGGCTTTGCTGATGCGGTAAGCGTTGCCCAGTTTTTTGGCTTTCAAGTCACCCGCATTAATGGCCGCGATGACATCTTCTTCGGAGACGCGCAACACGGCTGCTGCCTCGGCGGGGGTCATCACTTCAGGCATCCCGCTCCCGGCGGCTCCCGCCACTGCTCCGGCTGCCACCTGGGGTTGGGCAGTTGGCTGTTGCGCCTGGTTGGCCATGCCGCCTGCCAGAGCCTGGTTCATGATGTTGCCAATGCCCATGCCCGCGCCAATTCCAGCCGTCAGCCCTGCGCCGCCGCTGGGGTTTTGGGCAGCATCGCGCATGGCATCGGCGGCCTGAAGTTGGGTGTAGACGTTCATGTCCAGCATGCCCATATCGCGCAACTCCTGGGCCGATTTTTCAGAGGGCTTCAGGTTGCCGATGTAGAAGGTCTTGAGCGTGAGGCCCATCGCCGCAAAGTCATCTTGCGCTTTGGCGCGCACGCCGGCGCCGAGTTCTTCGGTCAGGCCAATCAGTTCGACCACGCTTTTCTTCGCGCCGGTCTCGCCGAGCAGGTCCTGGAATTTGGAGAGCAGCATGGTGCGCAGACGTTCTTCGATTTCAGACGTGTGAAATTTGGCCTGCTTGCCAACGATGTTGGTAACGAACAGTTGCGGGTCGCTTACCTGGAAGGAGTAGGTGCCGAAGCCTTGCAGCAGCGCAACGCCGAGACCCATGCCGGGGTTGCGCACGATGATTGGCTGCGGGGTGCCCCATTTTCGGTTGGCAAATTCCTTCATCGAAACAAAGTACACTTCCGCCGGGAAAGGCGTGCGGTCGTTGAAGGCTTTTCCAATGAAGTCAATCAATTTGGGGATGTTGGCCGTTGCAAGGACATGGCGTCCCGGCCCAAAGACATCCAGCGCCAGGCCGTCGCGGAAGAAAACTGCCGCCTGCCCATCGCGGACGATGACGTTCGAACCGAGGCGGTAATCGCCAATACTGCTGTCATCGGGGAAACGGTGGACGATTTCATCCACCATTTCATTGCGATATTCGATAACATCAAAAATACGCGCCATGTTTCTCTCCTTTTGAGTGCTGTCAGTCAACAGGTTTATTGTAGCCGATGGAATTGCCAAATTCAAGATGATTCACGGGAAATATACGCGGCTCAGGGTGAAAAGTTGTTATTCCTTTTTTCCCTTCATTTGCTTTCCGTCCCCGCCATGCTTGAGCATGATAATCTCCGCCATGATGCTGACGGCAATTTCTTCAGGGGTTTCGGCATTCAATTCCAGTCCCATCGGAGAGTGAATGCGAGAAATGGCTTCATCGCTGATGCCTTTTTCCTTGAGACCCCTGGTTGTGGCAGCCCAGCGCCGTTTGGAGCCAATGACGCCGATATAGCGGGCTTTGCTCGCCAGCAGGGATGGAAGTCCTGAAACGTCAATGTTCGAGCCGCGGGTTGTCAGAAGCAGGTGGGTGTTGCGGTTGATGTTGAGGTGCTTCGGCAGTTCTTCCATTGGCACGGGGAAGAATTCATCGGCATCGGGGTTCATCTCTGGGGTGCAGAATTCTGCCCGGTCATCCGAAACGACGACCCAGAATCCCAGCCATTTGGCAAGGTGGGCCACTGCTTTGCCGACATGCCCGCCGCCAATGACCACCACTTTTTCTTTTGGCAAAATGGGTTCCACAAACACCTCCACCTGACCGCCGCACACGCCGGGGTCGCCGCGTGCCGGGTCGGTCATGGAGTAATTCAGTTTGGTCGGTTTGCCATTGTCCATGGCAATCATGGCCTCTTGCAGCACGCGATGTTCCAATTCCCCGCCGCCTACCGTGCCGATGAAGCGTCCATCTTCATAGACCAGCATCTTGCTGCCTGCATGACGCGGCGTTGAACCGCGTGCTTCGGTGATGGTGCAAAGCGCCACGCTTTCACCGCGTTCCAGCGCTTCGGCTATTTGTTTGTAGAGGTCGCTCATTCTCTAAATCCCTTCGGGCGGGGTAGTCAGTGTGCCAGTGGATATTTTGGCGGACTGCAGCGCGTTTTTTTCGTGTTCAATCGCCATGCTTTGGAGCGCCGGGTCGGTTTTTGCGCGCAGCCAGTCGGCGACGGCTTTGTGGTATAAGGCGCGGCTGCGGTTGGGAATGAGACTGTATGCTACATCGCGCAGGTACGAATTCTTGAAAATGTATTCCTGTTCCTGTGAAAAACGCGAACCGCTGCGCGGGAAGGCCAGTTCCGCCCGCACCAGTTGTCTGAGGCCGTCCTGAATGAAGCGGTCGATGACGGCTTCGGGCGCGCTGAAGGTTGGGTTTGCGCCGGGCAGAGTGGTGGCGCGCGCTTCGGCCATCACTGCGCCAACCCAAAATACGCGTCCAACGACGGAAGCCAGCAGGGCCACCATGCGGGCTTCGCGCGATAGGCTGTCGAGCCGGGCTTGCAGAGTGGCGCGCAGCGATTCGGGAATTTGCGCCAGCACGCGGGCGCGCATCTCTTCGGGCGAGGCACCCTCTGCCAGCGCGCCAGCCTTGACCAGGCTTTTGACGATTTCCTCCAGAAAATATGGGTTGCCTTCAGCCCGCAAGGCGATTTCGCGCAGAACAGAATCGGGCAGGTTTTTCAGGTCGGGATACGCCTGTTTGACCATCTCGGAGGAAAGTTCGAGCGGGTTGAGCATAAGCACGCGCGCCTGATTGTGCCATTGGGGCTGGGTTTGGATGAATTCGGGCCGCGCTGCGCCAATCAGCAACATTTGCATAGGTGGCGTTTCTGTGGCGAGCAGGTAGGCCAGTAATTGCATCGACTCGCGGTCGGCCCATTGCAGGTCGTCCAGTATCAAAATCAGTCTTTTTTTCTTTCCAATTCGGCGCAACAATTCACGTGTCAGGTAGCAAATGCGTTGTAACTGTTCGGGACCGGCAACAGGCTGGCCTGCCAGCCCTATCATTTCTCCCAATACTTGCGTTGCCTCCACTTTAGAGACAGGTTGGTTGTGTTCCCATACGGTCTCAATGCCTTGTTGCCATCGTTCGGCGGCAACAGGGGCGGCATCTCCGTCGCGGATGCCAAACTGGTTGCGGAGCAATGCGCGCCACAGGTAGAACGGGACTTTCAGGGCCTGCGCGAGGCCGCGAGTCGAAAGGATGTGAATGTCGTCGCCAAGAGACTCCAGGTAATTGCTGAATTCCATCAGCAGGCGTGATTTTCCAATTCCTACATCTCCAATTAACAGTACCATCACCGGCTTTTCAGTCTCAAAAACGTGGTTATAGATGAATTTCATCTTTTCCAATTCATCATCTCGCCCGACCATGTTGGTGACCAGACTGTCGGCGCTTTGATAGCGGACCCGTCCCGGATTTGCCAGCCGCGCTTCGACGCTGTAGGGCTGAACCAGTTCGGCTTTGCCTTTGATATGGGTTGGCTCCAGGGTTTTGACCTTGAAACTGCCTCGAACCATCCGCAGCGTGTTTTCTCCGATAACGACTGTGCCTGGCTCGGCAATTTGCTCCAGCCGCGCAGCCACGTTGACTGTATCGCCGATGACGGTATATTCGTTGCGTATGCCAATATAACCGGCAAAGACCGGCCCGCTGTTTATGCCCACCCGCAATTTGAGATGTTCGGCTCCAGGGATTCTGGTGGTTTTGCAGTATTCATCGAGCGCTTTTAACAGGTCTAACCCGGCAGAGACGGCCTCTCCGGCGTCATTATCTCCGGCAAAGGGCGCGCCCCACACGGCCATCAGGCCATCTCCTAAATGTTTGTCAATATAGCCATTGTGGAGTTCTATCACTTTGTCCAGGCTCAGCCAGATACCCTTGACCATATCCGAGACGGTTTCGTCATCGAGCTGTTCGGCGAGCGGCGTAAAACCATGCACATCGGCAAACAGAACGGTGGCGATGCGGCGTTCTTCGGGATAACGGTTAGGCACGTTGGTAGGCATATCTATCGAGATTGTAACCAGTAAAAAACTCGATTGCGTTAACAGGTTGTTACAAGTTAAAGTTTTGTGGATAACTCTATGCGCGCATTTTGTGGCCAGTCGCCGCGCTGACTACTTCTCCAGTAATCCCAGCAGGGTGGGAAGGAGCTGCTTTTTGCGCGAAACCACGCCGGGGGCATCGCGGGTGCCATCGGGCAGTTTGGGGTAGGGCAGTTCATCCAGGATGGGGTGTGGGTTTGCGATAATCAGGCGGCTGGAGTTGCGCACGACGTCGGTAATCAGGAGCATGGAAAAGTCGAGGGCGTGCGTTTCGCGGTAATGTTCCAGGGCGGTTTGCAGGCCTTCCAGGTGCTCGCCGATGGTCATCAGGTCGGTTACTTCGGCCTGAGCAACGGCGAACTTGAACCCGCCCGCTTCGTAGGGTTTGATATCGGTACTGACGATTTCTTTGGGGTCTCGGTTAGAAAGCCCTGCCCCGGCGGAAAGCACTTGTTGCCCATACGATTGAATGGTCTCGCCGGCCAGCGGCCCATTGCCCACGAAAGCCCAGCGCGCCAGACGGCTGGCGGCCTGTTTGTCGCGTTCGGTAACGGTGGGCGAGGTCAGAATGAGCGTGTCGGCCAGCAGCCCGGCCAGCAGCAGCCCGGCCAGCGGGGCGGGCATGAGCAGACCGGCTTCGGCGGTCAGTTCGGAGACCAGAGTGGAGGTCGAGCCAACAATATCTACGGTGAATTTGATGGGTTGGTGGGTGTGTGGGTTTCCCAGGCGGTGATGGTCGAGGATTTCAAGCAGTTCGGCTTCTTCGAGCGCGGCAATGGCCTGGCGCGGTTCGTTGTGGTCCACCAGGACGATTTTCAGACGCGGCGGGTTGAGTACCCCGCGCTGATGACAGACGCCCAGGTAATGGCCATTTTCATCTACTACGAAGAAGTCGTTGTATTCCTCGCGCAGGATGCGGTTGAGCATATCGCGGATGCGGGCATGAACAGGGAATTTCGGCACGCCAGTATCGGCGGCTTCGCGGCAGGGGGCCGACATGATGTCGGTGATGCGCTGGTCGCTGGTGTCGAGGCGCGGCCCAACAACCTGTCGAAAGAAGTTGAACAGGCTAAAGCCATCGATGATTCCGTAGGGTTTGCCATCTTCGCTGACCAGCGGGGCAATGCCGCCGGTGCGGCTGGCCAGCGACCAGGCTTCGGTGAGAGGGGCATCAGGGGGCAGGGTATCGAGTTGGCGGGTGACAGACTCGAAGCGCGGCGAGGCATCTGTTAATAGCAGAGGCGCTTCGAGACCCAGTTTTTTCAAAATCCAGGCGGTTTGCTGGTTGATGGCTCCGGCGCGTGCGGCGATGGTATCTAACCCATCGCGCTGGCGCAGCAGCCACGCATAACCCATCGCCGAGGCGATGGAATCGGTATCGGGGTTGACGTGCCCGGTTACGTAAATGCGGTCACTCATGAGGTTATCCTTTGGTGAATGGGTTCGTGCGGGAAATCACTGCGGGTATTTTACCTTCAAAAACCCACCTTGTTGGGGTTGCAGGCGGCGGTTGAATTTCACGCCGATTCCGCCGCGTCGAGGTGCCTGCGCAGTTTATCGGCGGCTTGCCACTGTTGCGCTTCGCTTCCCAGTGTGGCGCTGTTGTTGTTTTTTGCTGTTTTCTTTGGCGGCATCTTCTTCTCCTGAACAGCGGGGATTGCCCCACCTGCAAAATTATAGCACGCAGGGCAGACTCACCGCCTGCCCTGACCGCTGACCACTGATTACTGATAACTGATTACTGATAACTGATAACTGATTACTGAACACTGCCCCTCATTGCCCTCCACACCTTCTCCGGCGTGATGGGATTGGAGTCGATATTGACGCCCACTGCATCCAGCACGGCATTCCCCACTGCCGGGGCAACGCCGTCCATCGGAATCTCCGCCACTGCCTTCACGCCGAAGGGGTGAGTTGGCTCGAAGGTCTCTACGAAGATGGTTTCCAGTTCAGGCATTTCATGGGCGCGGAAGATGTGATAGTGACGGAAATCCCGCTCGCGGGCGTTTCCTTGTTCATCGTAGACCATCTCCTCGCAGACGGCGTAGCCAAGGGCCTGGGTCATGCCGCCTTCAATTTGTCCCGAGGCGGTCAGCGGGTTGACAATGACGCCCGAATCGACCGCCATGACCAGTTTATCCACCGTCACCTGCCCGGTTTCTGTGTCCACCGTCACTTCGGCAAATTGCGCGGCAAAGGGCGGCGGCGAGGAGGGCGAAACGTAGGAAGCCACGCCCATAATTTGTTCCTGGTTGTTGCGGTGGAGCGAATCAAGAGCGATTTCGGTCAGGGACACGGAGCGGCCATCGGGGGCAATGGCTTGTTTGTCAGCCAGTCGGATGGCTTCGTGTTCAGCCAGCCCAAGCATGGCAGCAGCGCGTTTTTTGATTTTCTCTGCCACAATCTCTGCCGCCCGCACTGCCGCCGTGCCCGAAATGTATGTGGTTGAGGAGGCATACGCGCCTTTGTCGAAGGGGGTAAAGTCGGTATCGGAGGAGTAGGTAATGATATCCTCCACCGGCACGCCCAGCACTTCGGCGGTCATTTGCGCTAGCACGGTGTCTGACCCTGTTCCCAAATCCGTTGCGCCAATCAACAGGTTGAACGAGCCGTCGTCGTTCATCTTGATGGATGCGCCGCCCATATCAAGATAGGGAATGGCTGTGCCTTGCATAACCAGCGCCACGCCAATTCCCTTGCGTTTCGCGCTGAGGGTGTCAGGTTTTTGGGTGTCAGGCATCAGGTCTTTCCCTGGCGCTTGATACCTGACGCCTGATACTGAATTTCGCCATTCTTCATTCCCGAACTTCTCATCCCAGCCAATGGCCGCCTTGCCCTGTCGCACGCATTCCTCCAGCCCAACCGTGTGGATGATTTCCGGACGTGGTTCGCGGCCTTCGTTCCAGGCGGTTGAAAACGGATGATATTCTCCAGGGCGGATGGCGTTCTTCAGGCGAAACTCCAGCGGGTCGAGGCCGAGCGTGCGGGCGATTTTCTCCATGTGCCGTTCGAGCGGCCAATAGCCCTGCGGTACGCCATAGCCGCGATACGCGCCCGCTGGCGGCGTGTTGGTATAAACCACATCGGCATAAAAGCGGATGTTGGGCGCTTTGCGATATTCGTCATCGCCGACATACAGCGCCATTGCCTTATGCCCGGTGTTGCCCGTTACAGTCAACGCGTGACACCCATACGCGCCCGTATCCGAAAGCGCATACATGGCATTGGCCGTGATGGTGCCATCGCGCTTAACGCCCGTCTTTAGCCGGATGCGCATGGGATGCCGCGAACGCGCCGCAATGAACTCTTCCTCGCGGGTATACTCGTAAATCACCGGTCGTTTGGTGGCAATCGTCAGGTGCGCGGCCACGTCTTCCATCAGCACTTCCTGTTTGCCGCCAAACCCGCCGCCAATGCGCGGCTTGATGACGCGAATCCGCTTGACTGGCAACCCCAACACCGGGGACAGAATCCGCCGGACGTGAAAAGGAACCTGCGTGGAGGTGCGAATCACCAGCCGGTCGTCTTCATCCCAATACGTCACGCACACGTGCGGCTCGATGTGCGCCTGCTGTACTTTTGGCACTTCGTACTCGGCCTCGAAGATTTCATCGGCCTCGGCAAAACCCTTTTCTACATCCCCAATATCAATGCGGATGTGCGCGGCCAGGTTGCGGGCCGGGTCTGAATCGGCGAAGTTGACGTATTCCGGCTCATCATGGATTTTCACGGGGTTATCGAGCGCCTGGCGCGAATCCAGGATGGCGGGCAGAACTTCGTATTCGACTTCAATCAGACGGAGGGCTTGTTCGGCAATTTCGGGCGTCTCGGCGGCGACGAACGCCACCCGGTCGCCCACAAAGCGGACTTTGTTGTCGAGCGAGAACGAATCCAGCGGGCCGGGGATGGGGTCGCTTTGCCCGGCGGTGGAATAGACCACGCGCGGGATGTCCTGCCAGGTCAGCACCGCGGCCACGCCGGGCAGCGCGCGGGCTTTGCTGGCGTCAATTCGTTGGATGCGGGCGTGGGCGTGCGGCGAACGCAACACTTTGGCATGTAACAACGCCCGCGGCTCAATATCGGCGGCGAAAGCGGGCTTGCCCTGTGCCAGTTTCACCGCATCTACTTTCTTTTCAGGTTTCCCAACGGTCTGCCATTTGTCCGTTTCAGGCGCAACCACCATTCTGGGCAAAGTGATAACCTGTGTCTGGAAATGATTGGCGGGTTCATCCGCTGGGCTGGCGTTGCCGTTTTCTATTTCACTGTTTACTGATGACTGATGATGGCCCACTGACGGATGCCTGACCACTTGCATCACCGCCTCCACCGGCTTTTTATAGCCTGTACAGCGGCACAAAACGCCCGAAAGCGCCTCGCGCACTTCGGCTTCGGTGGGGGTGGGGTTTTTATCCAGCAGGGCTTTGGCGGCCAAAATTTGCGCCGGGGTGCAGTAACCGCACTGAATGGCGCCGCTTTCGATAAAGGCCTGTTGCAGCGGGTGCAGGCCGTCAGTTTTGCGCCAGCCCTGTTCTGGGTGTTCGCCCAGGGCCTCCAGCGTGGCAATTTTGTGCCCCTCGGCTTGCGCCGCCAGCATCAGCCCGGCGTTGACCGGTTTTCCATCCAGTAAAACGGTATCGGCCCCGCTCAGGCCGTGTTCATCGCCAAATTTGATGGAATGGAAGCCCAAACTGCGCAGAGCGGTCAGCAGGCTGGTATGCGGCGGGCAGTTCAGCGCGTGCAAAATTCCATTAACTTCGAGTGAAATATTCATGCTTGGCTCCTCGCTCAACGGGTTTGGAGGAATAGACCGTTGAAATTGTCAGACAAAATAAATTATACGCGCTTTTGTTCGCCAGGGATGGTTGTTGGCCAGATGACCCTGCCCATCGGAATTGAGACTTCATCGGGATTCCGTACCCAAAGCGTAGGTTGTTTCTAGTCCTGGTTTAATGTTTTTCTCCGCAATCTGTCGTATCATAACATCAGTGGCGCTTCAGTCACAGAAGGAGGTTACAGACCAAAAAATGGAACCAAAGCACATCAGGGGAAAGAGCGGGTAAACGAACCGCTGGCCACCCAACCGGAAAACGCGCCAGACGTCTGCCACGACGATAAAGTGGTTTTCTCCCGCGCTTTCTCCGAAAATCTGGTAAGGTAAGCAGTCAGGCGGATGGGCACTCCCATCCGCCTTTGTTTGATGGAGCCACAGCCTTTATTTCCAGATAAACTCCAGCGTCCCGCTTTGGGGCAGCGTCACCGTTTGCGTTTTTGGTTCGGTCGTTCCGCTATAGCCTGGTTTATAAGCACTGCAGTCGGAATCGGCCCAGACGTTGCTTTTGCAGGCCACCGCATTTTGTGTTACCGTCCACGCGCCGCTTGCATCGGATGGCAGGAAGGCAAAGAATTCACCGTTGGAATCAGAAACTGCCGTTGTGCTTATTTCGGCGCCCTCTGGCTTCAACTCGAACCCAATGCCCTGAATGGGCGTTCCCAGTACATCCGTCACTCGTCCCCGAACAACAACCACTTCCTCCGGCGTGACAACGGGAATGGCCTGCAAATCCACTGCCGATTTCAACAATTCGGCAAACACCCAGCCCTGCGCCCCATTGCTGTCGGTCACCTGTATCCATTCTCCTCCCGGCGATTTTCCCTGCACCATCAGGACCGCATCTTCTTCCAGCAGGCGCAGCGCATCGAACAGGAAACCCGGCCCCAGCCGTAGTTTCAACCCATCCACCGCCGGGCTGACCTCGAAGCTGACGAAAGGCGTGGGGCTGCCTGCCGGCGTTGCGCTGGGGATGACAGTTGGCGGCAGAACCAGTGGCGTGGCGCTTACATCGGCCGCAGTTCCTGGAGTCAGAGTGGGCAGCGGGGCCGAAGCCGATTTGGAACAGGCCGCCAACGCCCCGGTCAGTACCAACAAGTACAGGGGTAGGGCATTTTTTTTCAACATCGTATCGCCTCCTTGCTTCTCTGGAAATATTATATCCCGCCGCAGGCGCAAAAAAACGGCGGTGTTCCGCCGCTTTTTGTAAACTCACAGAATCTATTCTACAACAAAAACCCAAAAATTTTGTCCAGACAATACCTTACAGATGTTATGGCTGGTTTTAATGTATTCCCTCTGATTTTGTTGTATTCTATGTGCAGTAACTACATCACTCACCCAGTTACAGAAAGGAGGTCAGAATTCGCGTCCCAAACTATCCAGCTGGCACTCCCGGAGGTGAAATCGGGGTTTGAGTGGTTTGCTGGCAACATGGCCTTTCTGCCTGCGCCAAACGTTCCCCGGCACGATAGACGGGTTCCCGGTTCACCTCGGTAAGACCAGCGAGCAAGTGTGCCTGTTTGAAAACTTGAGCGGTTTTGTGTAACAACGCTCGGATACAATTTATATCAAGTCAAGACGGATGGGTAAACTCCATCCGTCGTCTTTTATTTTGTGGAAATCTCACTTTTGGGCGAGGACCACATAAAAATCATCGGCCTCGCTTTGGGCTTTGCCCGTCAGCCCGGGGTGAAATTCGACCCCGCTGAAACCTGTCTCTGTAAGCATGGAGGTTATCTGCTCCTCATCATACCCTTGCGTGCTGGATGCGAAGCGCGTAACCTGCGCCGTTTCGGCGTCAATGATGAAATATCGCTCGGTGGCGACGTTTTGTTGCTCCTCCCAAAACGATTCCATCAGGCACAGGTGGGGTTTATCTGAAAAAAGACCGCCTGCGGAAGAGTACCACATGGAAGGCTGGTTGCCCATCTGCTCCACCGAATCGAGGGTGTGGATTTCAAGCAGCAGTTTTCCGGCGGGTTTGAGCGCGCCAAAGGCTTTTTGCAGAATCTGGCGGGCGTCGGTGGGTGTGAAGACGTTGAACTCGCCAAAGATGAACATGACCAGGTCGTAGCCGCGTCCGAATTTCTCGGTGCGTACATCGCCCAGGGTGTAGGAACAGGTTTCGGGGGAGTGGTTAACGGCGTATTCTATTGAGGCGGGAGAAAAGTCGATTCCCCGGCAGGCATGACCCAGCCGGGCCAGTTCCGCGCAATACAGGCCAGGGCCGCATCCCAGGTCCAGGATAGTGGAGGTGGTTTTCGCCAGCACGATTTCATGAATCCACTTCACATGCTTTTTGATTTTGGTTTTGCGGCGGCTGGCGGCATCATGCTTTTGGCTCAGGTGTTCCTGGAGCATTCGGCGGCTAAAGCCAGGGTCGTTCCAGGGGATTTTTTCGCCCTCGGCCCAGGGTGCTGGGGTTTGGCTGCGTTCGATGATGGTTTGAAGGTTCATTTTTGGGTATGTCCTTCGACTTTGCTCTCGCTCCGCTCAGGGCAGCATTACGGAATGGAAAAGGTGACTTGCTCGGGGTTGACGATGGCGAGCGGGACGCGCATGACAGGCATTTGCGGCAGGACGTTGTTGGTGATTTCCAGGTCGTAGAGCGAAAGCCAGGGGATTTTGGAGAGTTCCAGGGTGGGCCCAATGCCGCTTTGAGCCGAAACGCGGATGACTCCTTTGAACTGGAAGGTGCCAACCCCGGACAGGATGGGCAACATGGCGCGGTTGGCTTCCTGGGGGTCGTAATCTACCCCGTCGCTGGCAAGGGGGACGAGATGCAGTGCGATGACCATCGAGAGCGGGATGAAGATTTCGGGGCTGGTAGAAGTTTTCACCGCTCCGCTGAATTGCACGGCGTTGGCTCGTAACAGGTGAATATAACGCGGCGCGCCCTGAGTGCGCAGCCAGGTGCTGACGCGCACGTTTTGCTTGGTAATGACTTCGCCGCGAAAGACGCTTTCGCGGGTGTAAATCATTACGGGGGTCAGTTTTTCGTCGGGTTCGGGCGTGTACATCGGCAGTCTCCTGAATGCTTATTTCTTATTTTAACTTAACCACTTGACTATTGTGTCTAAAGGGCATTCTTAAAATAAGAGCGGACAGAATACAAGGGTTTAAAGGCTGGGCGGCAGTTCAGGCCAGGGCCTTTTTCATCCGTTCCAGGGCTTGCTCCAGCGTGGCGCGCGGGCAGCCGAAGTTCAGGCGGACGAAGTTTTGCCCGCCCGTTCCAAAGGTTGCGCCGTCGTTGAGCGCCACTCTGGCTTTTTTCAGGAAAAATTCGTAGGGGCTGCCGCTGATTTTGCCGCTTTCGGTCTGTTGGCGGCAATCGAGCCAGGCCAGGTAGGTGGCTTCGGGGTGGGTGGTGCAAATTCCGGTCAGTTCGCTTTGAACGAATTTCACCAAAAAATCGCGGTTGGCTTTCAGGTAAGCGCGCAATTCCATTAGCCAGTCATCGCACGCGCCGGAGAAGGCCGCCCGCGCTGCCACATAGCCCAGTCCGTTGACGTGCAGGGTCATGCGTTCTACCTGTTCTTTGTACCGTTCGCGCAGTTCTTTGTTTGGGATGATGGCAAACCCGCAGAACAGCCCCGCGATGTTGAAGGTCTTGGACGGGGCGATGAGGGTGATGGTTTTTTGGGCAATTTCGGGCGAGAGCGAGGCAATCGGAACGTGTTTTGATTCTCCCAAAATCAACTCGCTGTGAATTTCATCGGAGACGATGACGGTATCCTGTTTCAGGCAGGTTTCGGCCATGCGGGAGAGTTCTTCGGCGCTGTAGATTTGCCCCGTTGGATTGTGCGGGTTGCAGAGCAGGAACATTTTCGTCCGGCTTCCGCCGCTGTGGAAGGCCTGCTCGAAAGAATCCCAATCAATCTGGTAACGCAAGATGCCATCTTGCGCCGCTTTGTTTAATTTCGCTTCCTGGCGGATGATGCCCAGGTCTTTTTGAAGGTGATTGAAGGGCATGTACACCGGCGGCTGGATGAGGTAGCCCTCGCCGGGGCGGCACAGGGTTTGAGCGGCGGCGTAAAACCCGCTCACCAGGCCGGTGATGGATACCACGCTTTCGGGAGCGACCTGCCAGCCGTAGAGGGTGTTCATGCGCGCGGCGACGGTTTCGCGCAGCGTTTTTCCGGGAATATCATAGCCAAAAATTCCGTGTTCAACGGCTTCCTGCAAAGCGCGGATGATGGGCTGCGGCGCGGCGAAATCCATATCGGCCACCCACAGAGGTAACACGTCTTCAGGATAGGCGTTCCATTTGAGGCTGTTGGTGTTGCGGCGGTTGATGATGCGGTCGAAATCGTAAGGCATGAGGGTTCTCCGTGTTCCTTTGCGCTATGATGGAACTGTGGCGCGAACTGCTAGATGGTTTTTATTTCAAGTAGGTATCGAAAAATTCCACCAGCGCCTGCTCATATTCGGCGGGGTGGGTGTGGGGGGCGGCGCAGTGGCTGGAACTGGGCAGGTTGAAGTGAATTTTGGGGCCTGCCGCCGCCTCGTAGTAGGATTGGACGCGCGCCTTTTCTGCGCCTTGACCGGTAGAGATGAACAGGATAGGGCGCGGTGAGACGGTTCGAATGGCCTCGAGGGTGCTGATGGGCGCGTAGGCGCCGGCTTGCAGGGCGACGATGTGAAAATAAGTGGTAAACGTCAGGGCGTGGAAGGGGTCGGCCTGGAAATCGGGCCTGTTCTCATCCCAACTGAGTGGGCTGGGGGCATCGGCGGCCACTGCGCCAATTTTGGGAGAGAATGCGGCTCCGCCGAGGGCAATGGCGCCGCCTGAAGAGCAGCCAGAGATGCCGATTCTGATGTCTTTTTGGCGTGTAACCACAAAATTGACGGCTTCTTTCACGTCGGGGATGTCGAGCCAGCCGAGCGAGCGAATTTTCCCCTCGCTTTCGCCGCTGGCGCGCTGGTCATACATCAGGATGCCGTAGCCATGCTGGTAGAGCATTTCGGCAGGCCGCAGGACGCCCATCCGGTCGCCGTAGTAAGGGTGCAACAGGATGATGACCGCGCCGTTTTGGGGCGGGATGTACCAGCCGCGCAGGGTGAGGCCCTCGGCGGTGCGGAAACTCACCTTCTCGAACGGCGCGCCGAAGCGAGTGGGGGAATCGCAACAAACCGGGTGCTGGAGCGGGATGGTGACCGCCGTCACGAGCCCGGCCACGCTGAACAGCCAGAATCCGATGGGGGTGAGCAGGAGCAGGAAAGCCAGGAGCCTGAGCCAGTAAGCGGGCGGGCGGCGGGGGAGCAGGGTCATTGCTGGTCGAGGTCGTTGAGCAGTTGCAGGCAGGCGTCATCGCCGGGGTTGGGCTGGTAGGATGTGGCGAACCAGGAATCCAGAATTTCTTTTGCCAGCGCGTCGGTTGTCAGGCGCATGGAGAGGCACAAGACGTTGGCATTGTTCCACAGGCGCGCGCCGCGCGCGGTTTCGGCGTCAGCGCACAGGGCGGCGCGGATGCCGCGCGTTTTGTTGGCGGCCATGCTCACGCCTGTCCCCGTCCAGCACAAGAGGATGCCTTCTTGCGCCTGACCGCTTGCGACGGCTTCGGACACCTGCCGCGCCACTTGCGGCCAGGGTGCTGTTTGCCCGGGAGAGGGGCCAAACCAGAGGACCTGGTGGCCTTTTTCTGTGAGATAGCGCTGAATGGTTTCCACAACCGGCAGGCGTTCATCGGCGCCGAGGGCGAGTTTCATCACTTTTTCCTGGTTTTCTTCATCATTATCGGTTGGCATGATTGGTTTCCAAGTATACGCTAAAATGACTGTGGGATTGTTGAATGTGACCAGGATATATTTTACTGGTTGAATTTTGTTAAAAGGTCTTTCAGGTGCGCCTGAGCCAGGGAGGGCAAAACAGCATGTGCCCGGCCTACCCGTTCACGCGGGCCCAGGCCAAGCGTCCAGAATCCACCGGCGAGAGCGGCTTGAATGCCGGCGGCGGCGTCTTCGATCACCACGCCTTCCCATGGTGAAAGATTCAACTGACTGGCGGCGTGCAGAAACAGGTCGGGAGCGGGTTTCTGGCGCTGCACGCTGTTCCCATCGGAAATGGCATCGAGCAGGGGGGCGATTCCCAGCCGCTCGATAACTTCGCGGGCGTTTTTGCTGGCCGAACCCAGCGCGGATTTCAGCCCGGCGGCGCGAATTTCCTCCAGCAGTTCGCGCGCGCCGGGCAGCACATCGGCGGGGGAAATTTCGCGGATGTATTCCAGGTAATAGGCGTTTTTGCGCGCCATCCATTCCTGCAACTGGGCTTCGCTGGCCGGGCGGCCTTTGAGGAGCGTGAGCAGCGATTCGCGGCGCGGAATGCCGCGCAGGGCTTCGTTTTCATCGCGGCTAAAGGGAATTCCCAGTTCATCGGCCAGGCGCTTCCAGCCGCGATAGTGGTATTCGGCGGTATCCGTCAGGACACCATCCAGGTCGAAGATAAATCCTTTGATGTTCATGGTTTCCTCCGCGCAACAGGCGCATGAATAGAGCGGGCTTCGCATCGAAGTCCTTAAGCAACGGCTGCCATTTCTGGGTTCAGAGATGGCAGCCGCTTCGCAAAATGGTGTCGGGTGGTTTCAATCCTGCCCGGCGGTGACGACATGCTGTTGGCCGCGCAGGGTGAAGCGGAAGGTCAGCCGCTTCCAGTGATGCGGCAGGCGCGGGTGGGTTTCCCAGCGGCCATCGGGGTGGATTTGCAGACCGCCAAAGCCAAAGGCCACCGCCTGCCAGATGCCCCCCGCCGAGGCAGCGTGAATTCCATCCCCGGCGTTGCCGCGCACATCGCGCAGGTCGGCGCGGGCGGCGCGGAGGAAGTGTTCATAGGCCGATTCCACATCGCCCATTTGACAGGCCACGATGGCCTGAATGGAGGGGCCGAGCGAGGAGCCGTAGGTATGGTCGGTGCGTGGGGTGTAGTAATCGTAGTTGACGCGCACCTGTTCGGGCGTGAAGCGCTCTGGCAGCAGGTAGAGCGCCATCAGCACATCTGGCTGTTTGAGCACCTGGTAATGGTTGGCGGCCTCGATGCCGAAAATCTCGTGCATGGATTTGGTGCGCGGTTCGTAATCGGCCAGGTTCACGTCCTTCAGGCCGAAGAAGCCATCGAACTGTTCGATAAGGCCATCTGGTCGGGTGTTGAGAATCATGCGCGCTGCCACATCCTGCCAATGGGCCAGGTGTTCTGGGGTCAGGTTGAGCGTTTCTTTCAGTTCGGCGGCGCGCTGCGGGTGATTTTGCTCCAGCCAGGTGAGCGTTTCGAGCGCGGTTTCGATGTTCCAGCGCGCCAGGATGTTGGTATAGGCGTTGTTGTTCACATGGTCGTGATATTCATCCGGTCCGATGACATCACGGTAGCCGTATCCGCCGCGTTCTTCCAGCCACTCGGCGCGGGAGGCGAAGAAGCGGGCGGTATCCAGCACCAGTTCTGCGCCATAGTGGGCATACCAGTCGTCTTTGCCGGTGGCGCGCCAGTATTGCCAGGCGCCGTAGGCCACATCGGCAGAGATGTGAATCGCCAGGTCGCCAGTCCAGACGCGCGCCAGTTTTTTCTTATCGTGAAAATCGGGCACCCAGGTGGGGGTCACTTCCTCGCCGGTATCGGCGCTTTCCCAGGCAAACCAGGCGCCCTCGTAACCGGCGGCGCGGGCTTTTTCGCGCGCGGCAGGCAGGGTATAAAAGCGATATTCCAGCAGGTTGCGGGCGATGTGCGGCGCGGTGTAGGTGAAGAGCGGCAGCATAAAAATTTCGGTATCCCAAAAAGCATGGCCGCGATAGCCAAAGCCGGAGAGGGTTTTGGCCCCGATGTTGACGTGGTTATCGCGGCGGGGGGCGGCGATGAGCAGTTGGAACAGGCTGAAGCGGACAGCCAGTTCGGCTTCTTCGTCGCCTTCGATGCTCACCTCGCAGCGTTCCCATTCGCGCGCCCAGGCCTGTTTTTGGGCTTCCAAGGCGGCTTCCCACTCCTGCGGGCGGGCGGCGCTTTCAAGCGCCAGCGCGAGCGGATGGTCGCTATCGCGTGAGGTGGCAATACCCACAAATTTGGTCAGGGTTACGGTCTGGCCGGGGCGGGCTGGAACGCGCAGACACAGGGTGGGCTGGCCTTCGGCATCCCAGTAATCGAAAGCAGCGGAATCGCTGGAGAGCAGGCGCATGGCGAGGGACAGGGTAATGCCGCTCTGTCGGGTGACGGCTTCGAGCCAGGCGGTTTGACCGTCTTTGCGTCCCTGACGGGTGACGTTCCAGTGACGGAGTCCCTCGTTATCCACATGCGCGTTGAGCGCGGCGCGCAGTTCGAGCTGTCCTTCAAACTCCGGCGTGACGTGACAGCGCAGACACAAGAGATGTTCGTCATCGAGCGAGGCAAACCGCTCAAAGCGCAGCACGGCAATTTTGCCGCTGGGCGATTTCCAGCGCGCGCGGCGGGTCAGCACGCCCGTCCGCAGGTCGAGTTCGCGCTGGTAATCCAGCAGTTCGCCCTGGGCGAGGGAGAATTTTTCGCCATCAAGCACCACCTGAAGGCCAAGCCAATCGGGCGCGTTGGCAAGTTCGGTGATGACAACCGGCGCGGCATCGAACACGCCGTGAACAAAGGTGGCGCGGCTTTCGCCCGGACAGCCTTCTTCGAAGGCGCCGCGCGTGGAGAGATAGCCATTGCCAATGGTGAAGATGGTCTCTTGATGGTGTTGTTTGGATGGGTCGAAGGATGGGTCGGTGAGAGTCCACATAGTTTTGGAATGCAGAAGGGTGAATGATGAATGATGGTGAATGATTGCGGGCCGGCCGCGCGCCCTGGCCTGCGCGTGGCCGGCAGAGGAGTAAAGAAAGATGGAGGAAAAACTCAGCCTTCTTTTGAGCCGGTTGAAGCAATGCTGCGGATGAAGTATTTCTGGAAAGCGAAGAAGATTATCAGCATGGGCAGGGTGTTGAAGAGTGACCCGGCCAGAACCACCGAATAGAGCGTGTAGTATTCGCCGCGGAACCATTGCAGGCCGATGGGCAGGGTAAAGTTTTCGGGCGTGCGCAGGACGAGCAGCGGCCACATGAAGTTGTTCCACGCGCCCTGGAAGGTGAGCAGGCCGAGCGTAAGCAGTTGGGTCTGGCTGATGGGCAGGACGATGCGGAAGAACGTCCCCCAGCGGCCAGAGCCGTCCATCATGGCGGCTTCTTCCAGTTCTTTAGGGAAAGATTTATAGAACTGCGTCATCATGAACACGCCGAAGGCATCGGCCATGCCCGGCACGATGACGCCCCATGGGCTATCCAGCAGGTTGAAGCCGGTGGGCAGGGTGAGGCTGCCGAGTTGCAGGCCGCCGCGAATCAGCCCTGGCCCGATGATGAGAAACGAGGGGATGAGCGTGACCACGCCTGGCATCATCATTGAAACCAGCAGCAGATTGAACAGGAAATTCTTGAGCGGGAACTCAATGCGCGCGAAGGCGTAACCAGCCATGGCGCAGAACAGGACGCGGAAGACCGTGACGGTCATCGAGATGACCACGCTGTTCATCACCCAGCGCGGGAAGAGTTCGAAGGTTTGCAGGATGGTCTGGTAGTTTTCCAGCGTGAAGGGAATGGGCCACCAGATGGGCGGGGTGTAGGCATTGGCAACCGGTTTGAGCGAGAAAACCAGTGTGAAATAGAGTGGCGCAACCGAGAGAACGGCCCAAAAGAAGAGCAACGCGTAGAAGATGCCCTTGCGAACCTGGTCAAAGATGACCGGCGGCTCACTGGAACGGGGGGAAGTTGCGGAAAGGGTCGTCATGGTTCACCGCCTTTAGCGTTCTGCCGAAGAGCCGCTGCCTTCGATGATGCGGCGCTGGAGGATGGTCACGCCCAGAATGATGAGCGTCAGGATGACGGCCAGGGCGGAGGCCTGTCCCATTTTGATGGTGGTATCGCGGAAGGCCCATTTGTAGATGAGATAGGTGATGGTGGTGGTCGAATCGAGCGGGCCTCCGGCAGTCATTACAAAAATCTGGTCGAAGACCTGGAAGCAGCCAATGATGCCAACCGTGACCACGAAAAAGATGACCGGACGCAGCATGGGGATAGTGATGTAGAAGAACGTTTGCGGCCCGTTTGCGCCGTCAATTTGCGCCGCTTCGTAAATGGATGGGGAAATATCTTGCAAGCCTGCCAGGAAGATGAGCATGAGCGTGCCGCTGGTGGTGAAGATGTTCATGCCCATAATGACGTAGAAGGCCGTGCGCGGGTCATCCAGCCAGTTGACCGACAACCCCATCAGTTGGTTGAAGATGCCCTGCGGAGCGAAAATCCAGATAAAGATGAGCGAAATGACTACGGATGATGTGACCGACGGTAGATAGAAGATGGTGCGGAAGAAGCGCCGAAACCGCAGTTTCTGGTCCATGGCGAAGGCCAGCACCAGGCTTAGGATGGTTTGAAGAGGGACAACGATGATGACATACTTGAAGGTGTTCGGCAGCGCTTTTTGCAAGAACAGCTCATCCTCCAGCACGCGCTGGTAACTCTCCAGCCCAATAAATTGTGGCGGTTTGAGCAGGTTATAACTGGTGAAGGAGAGATAGAAGGCGTAGGCCAGCGAGATGAGACTGAAAATGATAAAGATAATCAGCCAGGGCGAGATGAACAAATAGCCGGTGATGGCTTCGGATAGTTTGCGGGCATTGCCGGGGGCGGCCATACAGTCTCCTTTTCGCCCGCCCCTGTCTGTAGGAGAGCAAGGGCGGGCGAAGGTAAGCGCGACTTGCGGTTTACTTGATTGCCTTGCGAACGGCTTCGGCGGCCTGTTTCATGGCATCTGCCACTGGCTGATTTTCTTTGAATACACGTTCCAATGCCTTGCCCATCTGGTCGTTCACATCCGAGCCGACCGCGCCCCAGAAGAAAGGCTGCGCGCCGTTGAAAGAGCCGTTGAAGATGGCGGCGGAATTGGGATTGTTCTTCAGGTAGTCGCTGTTTTGCAGGGAAACCCGCGAGGGCAGAGCAAAGCCGCTTTCCAGGACGGTTTTCTGGCTGGCTTCGCTGGTCAGGAACTGCACCACCTTCCAGGCGGCTTCGGGTTTTTTGGTATTGGCCGAAACGCCCCAGGCAACGGTGAAAATCAGGTTGCCTTCGCCTTTGGGGCCAGCGGGCGGCATGACTACGCCATATTTGGTGCCGGGGAACTGGTCGCGCAGGTAGGGAATTAACCAGCCGCCTTCATAGACCATTGCGCACTGGCCCTTGCCGAACAGAGTCCCCTGCCAGCCTTCGCCCAGGTCGGAAGGAAGCGCGCCAATGCCTTCGGCGCGGAAGGAGGTGTAAAACTCGGCAGCGCCAATGGCGGCTTCGCTATCCAGGGTGGTATCTTTGAAGTCGGGGGTCATCACTGTGCCGCCGTTTTGGAAGACAAAAGCCGGGAAGCGGCCCGGGTCGGGCGGGGTGCAAAAGCCATAAACGGGCTTGTTGGCGTCGCTCAGGTCGGTGAGTTTTTGAGCGGCCTGTTTCAGGTCGTCCCAGGTCCAATCATCGGTGGGGTAAGAGAGACCGGCTTTGTCGAACAGGTCTTTGTTGTAGAACATCCCCAGCGTGTTGAAGTCTTTGGCAATGCCGTAGAGTTTGCCATCGTAGGTGAACGCATCTACCAGCGCCGGGATGAACTCGTCTTTCTTCACGCCGCTGGCGGCCATCAGGTCATCGAGCGGCAGGAGGGCGTCGTTGGTTGCCAGTTCCAGCCACCAGAAGATGTCCACATAGTAAATATCGGGTTCTACGCCGCCCGCGATGGAGGTGAGCAGGGCCTGTTTGTAATCGCCGGTAATCGGTTCGTATTTGACGAGGATATCGGGGTTTTCGACCGAGAATTTATAAAGCAGCGATTCGAGCAGGGCAGTTTCGGAAGGGCTGGAGGCCCAACCAGAGAGCCGCACGACCGTTTTTTCGGCGGGGACTTCGACGATTTGCGTTTCCTTGACGGTGACGGTTTCCTTAACGGTTTCCACCACTTTTTCGGGGGTGGCGGGCGCGCCGCAAGCGGTCAGCATGAAAGCCAGCACGAGCAGCGCAGAAAACAGTTTGAAGAGCGATTTCATCGTACTTCTCCTTTTTGGAAAGTTTGAAAAATGGTCAAAATGTTGAATGTGTGGTAAAAGAGAGCAGCCCTGGTTTTTGGAATGTGAAAATCACCTCCTTTGGGAGTGTGTTTTTTCCAGACGGGCGGCGCATGACGCCTGGCAGTGACCTGCGCCGTCCGGTGAAGTTCCGAGCCGGGGCTTTTTGCTAGGCCGAGGCACGGAGAATTAAACGGGGCGTGAGAAGAACCTGTTTTTCGGTGAGCGGTTTTCCTTCCAGACATGTGACCAGCATTTCGACGCATTTGCGCCCGGCTTCCGCAATGGGTTGGCGAATGCTGCTGAGCGGCGGGTAAAGATATTGCACCATGGGGGCGTCGTCGAAACCAATGATTGCCAGGTCGCGGCCAACTTCCAGGCCGCGTTCGCGGGCGGCGTACATTGCGCCGATGGCCATCGTGTCATTGAGCGCAATCAGGGCGGTAGGGCGGTTTTGGGCAGGCAGGTCGAGCAGGCGCAGGGTCATTTCGCGTCCTACGTCAAATGTGCCTTCGCCGCGCAACAGGCAAGCCGGGCAAATTTCTATCCCGGCAGATTGAAGCCCCTGGAAATAGCCTTGCAGTCGTTCGTTACCAACGCGCGAATCTTCCGGCCAGGCCAGGGCGGCGATGCGCCGATGCCCGCGCGAGAACAAATATTCCACCGCCTGGCGCGTGCCGTCAGCGCCATCCACATCGACCCAGGGAAAATCCAATTCAGGATTGGAACGTCCAAAAGCGACGAATGGAAACCCACGCTCCATCAAAAAATGAATGCGTGGGTCGTTGTAATTGACGCTGGTTAAAACAAATCCGTCCACCCGCCCGGTATCAATCAACTCGCGGTAATCCGCCACCTGTTCCTGGCCTTCCCGGTAAGGAAATGGCAACAGGTGATACCCGGCTGCTTCGGCCTCGCGCACCATGCTGGTCAGAAATTGGTCGAGGATGTGGTTGACCTGGTTAGGGGAGGTTTGCACCCAGGAGTACCCAATCATGAAACTGCGTTTGACGCGCATGTTGCGCGCAATCTGGTTGGGGCGGTAGCCGAGGGCCTGAACGGCCTCCAGAATGCGCTGGCGCGTTTCAGGCGCGACCTGCAATTGCCCATTCAGGACTTTGGAGACGGTCTGATAACTGACTCCGGCGCGCAGCGCAACCGCTTTGAGGGTGACTTTGGGGGACATGGTTTTCTTGTTTCCTTTTAGCGAACGTTCGCGCGAACGTTCGCATTTATCTTACAACAAGATGGGTATGCTTGTCAAGTATTTTCATGACTGATTTTTGGTTGCTTCCTGGCGGAATGCGCTGATATTTTTCCCCTTGCCAGAAGGCCACAAGGAGCCTTTCCTACCGGGAGGGATGGCTGGAGAGGTCTACTTTCTTATTGCTCTATCGCCTGGAGCGCAACTGGCAGTATGAGCTCGACCCACCCGGCATACATTTTACCGGAGGGGTGCAGGCCGTCGGCGGCAATCAGGCTGCGGTCGCTGGCGGCGGCGCGGGAGGCAGGGGTGATGTCCACATAGGCGACCCCGGCGGCTTCGGCTTCCGCGCGGTTGAGGGCATTGAAGGCGTCAATTTCGGCGGCGATTTGGGTTGAATTGCGCCCGGCAGCAAATGGTGTGACGCCCCAATCGGGAATGGAGACGACAAAAACCTTTTCAGGGTCGTTTCCGGCGTATTCGATAGCTTTGCCGAGCAGGAAGCGAAACTGTTCGCGGTATTCTTCGAGGGAGCGTCCGCGATACTGGTTGTTGACTCCTATCAGCAGGGAGACCAGGTCGTAGGGCGGGGTGACGCCGGTTTGCTCGATTCCCTTCCAGAGTTCATCGGTCGTCCAGCCGGTGCGGGCGATGAGGGTGAGTTCAATGTCTACGTTGGTGGCTTGAAAGGATGGCGAGGTTTTGATGTTTTCGATGAGTTGAACCGGCCAGCGTTCGTTTTCAGGGACGCTCTCGCCGATGGTGTACGAATCGCCCAGGGCCAGGTAGCGGATGGTTTGACGGGAGGCGGGCTTGGGGGAGTCTGTTCCGCGCGATGAACAGGCCAAAAGGAGGAGAATGCCCAGGGTGAGTATCAGGATGGAGACAGGCATCCGCATATTTTATCCATTCGTGGAGTTGGGCGCATCTTTTTTGACGTTTGCGAGTTCGACCCCGAGCATTTCCAGCCCTTGCATGAATAGGCCAATTTGGGTCAGGCCGAGCCAGGCAAGCGCGATGGTAATGAACCAGGCCACCCGGTCGAGCGCCGCGGGCAAGTCTGTTTGAGAGGTTTTCACTTTTTGGTGAAGAGTTTTTACGATGTTTTCATATTGCGCGGCCACCTGGCGGGCCTGGCTCAGGCTGGTCTGAAGGTTGGCAAGGTCGTCTGTCATCTCACCAGTGGATTGGCCGATGGCGGCGAGATGGTCTTTGGAGGTTGTGAGCGGTTCCTTTATGGATGCCAGCGAGGCGGAAATGGGGTCGAGGCTGCGGGAGAAATCGGCCAGTGAGCCGCTGAGCGGACGGGTGCTGTCGTATTCACGTAGTCCAATGAAGGGGATGGAGGCCAGCGTAGAGAGGGTGGAATCGATAATTTTGGCGCTGGCCTGCGCGGATTGAATGGCCTGTTGTGATTTGGAGATGGTTTGGGGCAGTTCCCGGGTGGTGACTTCGGCCAGGATGTCGAGCAAGGGCAGGGTTTCTTCGACCGAGTTACCCGCTGCCTGGATGGCGTCGGTGGCGGAGGCGAGGGCGTTATTGGCCTGTTCCAGGGACCGAGAGGCGATTGCAAGCCCTTCGGAGGTGGTTTGCAGGGTGGTATCGAGCAGAGACAGGGTCTCTGCGACGTTGGTTTTGATGTCCGATTCGATGCGCCATAGCCCGACGATGCCGAAGATGCTGATTGCCATGCCTGCTATGGATGCAACAATCAGAAGAATGCCAGTAAAAGACAGAATTGCGCGTTTCATGGGGGCTGCTCCTGGTTCTTTCTTTTGAAATACAGTATACGTCAAAACCGGCTCAGATTTTCCGGGGCGTTGCTCGGCTTTCGATGTGGATTGATGAAGTCCTTTTCTTTCTGAAAAAACATTACATCCATCACTAGCCCTTCTGGCTCATGTCCCCTAAACTTACGAATATCAGCTTTTTCACACTTCTGGCTGGCGACTGACCATTGCTCACTGACCACTGATGACTGATACCTGTTCACCACAAACCATCCGCGTTGGCTGCCCCGCCCACAACTGCGGCGGACGCTGCCTGTTGATTGCCCACCTCGAAAACGGACGCATCACCCGCCTGGAGGCCGACGACCGCCCCGACAGCCTGGAATCCCCGCAACTGCGCGCCTGCCCGCGCGGACGCGCCTACCTGCGCCGCCAGTACCACCCCGACCGGATGCTCTACCCTCTCAAACGCACCGGCGCGCGCGGCGAAGGTCAATTCAAGCGCATCTCCTGGGACGAAGCCCTCGATACCCTCGCTACCCAATTTGAGCGCGTCAAAGCTCAATATGGCAATCAGGCGCTCTTCGTCCCTTATGGCACGGGCAGTTACAACCAGCTCAACGGCTCGCACACCGCCCGCCGCCTGATGAACCTGTACGGCGGCTGCCTGGGCATCTATAACTCCTACTCGTGGGCCGCGATTAACGCCGCTACCCCCACCGTCTGGGGGACGCTCGTCACCGGCAACCAGCGCCAGGACTGGCTGAACAGCCGCTACATCACCATGTGGGGCTGGAACCCCGCCGAAATGCGCGACGGCACCAACTCCGACTACTTTATCAAACTTGCCCGCCAGAATGGGGCCAAAGTGGTCTGCATTGACCCGCGCCACTCGCTCTCTGCCGCCGCCCTGGCCGACGAGTGGATTCCCATCCGCCCCGGCACCGACGCGGCCATGATGACCGCCATGGCCTACGTGCTGCTGACCGAAGGTCTGCTCGACATCTCCTTCATCAACCGCTACTGCCTCGGCTGGGACTCCGCCCACATGCCGCCCGGCCTTGAAGCGGAAGAATCCTACAGCGACTATCTGCTCGGCGCGCGCGATGGCACGCCCAAAACCCCCGAATGGGCCGAAGCCATCACCGCCGTCCCCGCCGCCACCATCGCCCGCATTGCCCGCGAATACGCCACCCGAAAGCCCGCCGTGCTTTATCAGGGCTACGGAATGCAGCGCCGCGCCTATGGCGAGCAGGTTGTGCGCGCCGGGGCGGTTCTCTCGGCCATTACGGGCAACTTTGGCATCCCCGGCGGCTGGGCCAGCGGTTTGGGATTGCAGACCCCGGATGGTGGCGGCAAGTGGACGGTCTTCCCGCTGGGAGAAAATCCCGTCAAAGCGGCCATTCCGGTTTTTCTCTGGACGGAAGCCGTCCTCCGTGGAAAAGAGATGACCCCCGCTGATGGCTTAATCGGCGCCGACCATCTCGATAGCGACATCAAACTCATCTACGCCGTTGCCACCAACTGTCTGATTAACCAGCACGCCAACGTCAACCGCTCTGCCCAAATTTTGCGGGATGAATCGAAGGTTGAATTCCTCGTCGTCCAGGACAACTTCCTGACCCCCACCGCCCGCTTTGCCGACATTATCCTGCCCGCCTGCACCCAATTTGAGACCTGGGGCGTGGAGGACGGCTGGAAATATTCCGACGAAGTGATTCTCCAGCCCAAACTGGTCGAGCCGCCCGGCGAATGCAAATCTGACTACCAGATTTGCTCCGAAATCGCCGCTCGATTGGGCATTGGCGACGCCTACACCGAAGGACGGGATGAAAAAGCCTGGGTGGAGTATTGTTTATCGGTTTGGCGTTCAACCCGTTTCCCCGATTTGCCTACATTGGATGAATTTATTGAGAAGAATCTCGGCGCTTACTCCAAACCAGTGACTCAGCCCACGATAGCCTTTTCCGATTTTCGTTTGAATCCGCTTCAAAATCCGTTGTCGACCCCCAGCGGCAAAGTGGAAATCTTTTCAAAGCAACTCTACGAGCGCGGCAACCCTGCCGAAATTCCGCCCATTCCAAAATACGTACAAGAGTGGGAACATCCATTTCAGGACACGAATTACGCGGATTGCGCGGATTTACACGGAAAAGAAAATAAAGAAAAAATCCGTGTTCATCCGCGTTCGTCCGCCTGCCCTGACGGCCAGTCCAGGGTGAAATCCGTGTCCCACAAGCCCTATCCGCTGCAAGCCATCGGCCACCACACCCTGGCGCGGGTTCACTCCACGCACGCCAACAATGACTGGCTGAATGAAGCCTTTCCCCAGCGGGTGTTCATCAATCTGCTCGACGCCGCCGAGCGCGGCATCCGCGACGGCGACCTCGTCCGCGTCTGGAACGAACGCGGCGAACTGGTTCTCCCCGCCCGCGTTACCCCGCGCATTTTGCCCGGCGTGGTGGATATTCCGCAAGGGGCATGGTGGTCGCCCAACGAGGACGGTGTTGATTTTGGCGGCTGCATCAACGTGCTGACCTCCGAAAAATGGACGCCCTACGCCTTCGGTACCGCGCAGCATACTGTCATGGTTCAGGTGGAGAAACAGGATACAAGGATATAAGGATTTTTGGAGAAATTAAGAAATCCTTACATCCTTGCATACTGTCATGGTTCAGGT